>JACLAB010007161.1_pt1 | contig 31475 bp, 10 predicted proteins | sample 8027921 | NCBI WGS metagenome assembly JACLAB01 (sample SAMN15725117, study PRJNA655200) | protist metagenome | isolation source: fluorescence activated cell sorting (FACS) single amplified genomes of... | place: USA: West Boothbay Harbor, Gulf of Maine | collected 2000-07-19 | reverse complement strand
TACGCCGTCCCGCTCGCCTCCACGTACACGATGCTGCTGATGTCGTCCGCGTCCCGTCCCGCCTCCTCCAACAGCGCGCGCCCGACCGACGATTGCAGCGCCGCGAACCGCACCGACCCCCTCGCGCGGTCTCGGTCGTGCGTCAGCGCGAAGTTCACCGCGCCGTTGCACAGATTGCACACGCCGTCGTACAGGATGATCCCGCGGTCGTCGCTCGCGAACAGCGCGCGCGACCGCGGTTCGCTCGCGGCTCGCGTCGCGCACGCGCGTCGTCGCGCGCGCGTCGCCGTCGCGCGCGCGGGCGCTCGACGCGTCGCCGTCGTCGTCGGCGGCATGACGCCGCGTCACAGACTGGCGCCGCATGCGCGCCGCGCGAGTCGGGACGCGCGACGCGCGCGGGACGACGACGACGACGCGCGTCGGCGGCGTCGTCGCGCGTCGCGCGCGTCGCGTCGCGGTCGCGATGCGCGCGCCGCGCGCGAATGATGACGCGAAAGATGACGCGAAAGATGATGCCGAACAGACGACGACGCGACGGCGCGCGCGCGTCGCCGTCGTCGGCGCCGGAGCCGCGGGACTGAGCGCGCTGCGCGCGCTGCGACGCCAAGGTCACGACGCCAAGGCGTTCGAGGCGGCGCACTCGCTGGGAGGGACGTGGCGGTACGACGGCGACGAGGCGACGACGTCGAAATCAAACGCGCGAACGCCGATGTACGCGTCGTTGCGAACGAATCTGCCGCGAGAGGTGATGGGATTTCGAGAATTTCCGTTCGACGCGACGGGCGAGCGCGGTGGCGATGGACGACGGTTTTGCGGACGCGAGGAGGTGCGAAGGTATTTGCAGAGGTACGCGGAGACGTTTGGGCTCGAAAGATTCGTGGAGTGCGACGCGCGGGTGACGTCGGTGGTGCGCGCGGCGCGGGAGAGCGCGGAAGAGGAGGCGCGATGGTCGAGCGCGTGGGAAGTGACGTGGAAGAGCGGAAAGGACGATGAGACGCGGCGGGAAGTGTTCGACGCCGTCGTCGTCGCGAACGGGCACTACAACGAGCCCCGCGTGCCGGAATTCGACGGTGCGGAGACGTGGCCGGGGGAACGTATGCACAGTCTCGAGTACAGGATCCCTAATGACGCGCGCTTCGTGGGGAAGAAAGTGTTGCTCGTGGGCGCGATGGCGAGCGGAGAAGATATCTCGCGGGAAATCGCCGAAGTCGCGTCGACGGTGTACTTGTCGGCGCGCACGTGGCAAAATCCCGAATGGGCCAAGTCCACCGAGGGCATCGGCGCGCGCGGGAATATTTTCCGTAAGCCAAACGTGAAACGATTCGAGTCCGACGGTTCTGTGGTTTTCGAAGACGACACGGTGGCGGCCGACTGCGACGTGTGCGTGTTTTGCACAGGTTACAAGTATCGTTTTGAATTTCTGCCGACGGATTTGGTCTCAGTGGAAGATAACCACGTCGCGCCGTTGTACGAGCATTGCATTTCAGCCAATGCACCGTCCATGTCTTTCGTCGGTTTGCCGTGGAAAGTCGTGCCATTTCCAATGTTCGAACTACAGAGTGAGTGGATAGCGCGCATGCTCTCCGGAGTCGTGCCGATGCCGACACGCGAAGAATGCGCTCGAGGTGCGGCTGAACTCGAGGCAAAGCTCGAGCCTCACGGCGAAATTCCACGTAGACACGCGCACTTGTTCGGCGACGCGCAGTTCGCGTACAACGATCGCATCGCGAGCTTGGCTGGGGTGGAAGCGCACGCGAGTTGGCGAGCTCGAATGTACAAGGCGACCGGACAAAACAAGCGAGCGCATCCGGAAACATATCGCGACGCGAACATGCCGGACGCGGCCGAACTGCAGGAAGCGCGGCGCGAGTTTGAAACGATTGTATATTAGATTGATTCCGTTGCTGCATTTTAAATATTGACTACCGGTATAGCTTTTATGCTAACTCGCGCAAGAGGTTGCCCAGACCTTTTCGACTTTGCTGCATAATGGACGAAAAAATCCCTTCGTGCTCTTCGTCTTCGAATGTATCGACTTTGATCTCGCCCCAGTCTATTTCTCCTTTACCTCTGTCAGAGTTCAATGCACGAAGAGTGGGTAAACTGACGGGGAGATAGGTGAAGCGCGCGACTGGCTTTGCCGAGGCGGCGCTTGCCCCACTCGCGGGCTTGATGGACGTGTCTTGATACAAGTTGGACAGTTGTACGAAACCGCCGAGCAAAACAGCGCATCGTCTGTAGGCGCGACGTTCATTTTCCAAAATATAAGGCTCATACGTCGCCCAATCGATCGGGTCGAGCGCACTCGTGAGCAGATTTTGCACGTCGTTGACTCGAGACGTATCCTTCATCGCGAGCACGTCCATGGCAAATTTGACATCCAAAAGCAGCTGTAACGTACCCGTTTCCGAACGAAGAGGTCGAGTGAGCGCATCAGTGTACGCTTGCAAAAGACCATCGGCGAGAGAAGCAGCGAGCATGCGAATGGCAGATCTTGGTAGGAGGTGTCCGCCGACGCGCTGTGCTTCCTGTAACGCGCCGTGCAGAGACGTGAGCACGTAGGACGAAGGCGTCGCTGGAAGCCGAAGCTGCAACCCTTCGCTGTTCTTATCCGTTACTTCTTCCCAATACGAAGGCGTCGTGTCAGACACTAACGAGTCATCCGAACTCAACGCCGCTCTGAATGTGCGAACGGTGTCGGCGGCGCACTTGTTCACCCACACCTCATATCCAGCGTTCATCGCGTTCTCAAACTCTGTCTTGACGCCCTCAATTTTCGCATTTTCAGACTCCTTTGGTTTCTTCAACCCTCGTAGCGTTCGCGCGGGTTTGATGATCAACTCCGCGGACTCGTCGTACTTTGGCCACACATTCGCTGGTTTCAAAAGCACGTTTGTCTCTTTGACGACGTCCATAACAGCGGCGGCGAGATGTCCCATCATCAACGCCCCGTTCACCTCCGTAGGCTGCGTACTGATTTTGGACAAAAGGTACTGAGCTAAATCTACCAAACCCTTGTGCGCGCACGCATGAATGTGCTCGGCTAATTTTGCGAGTCGACCTTCAACGTCGACGTTGCCTCCAATGTGAATGCCGTGCAGCATCAAAGCGTCTTTCCTCACCGTAAGCATAATCTTATTCATGCTTCGCGCCACGGCGCGCGCACATTTGATATCGTCAGGAACACTGACGATTTCATCCTTTGACGCGCTCGAGCTCGACCACATCGAAGATTCTTTGCGAGAATCAGTGGAATTCTTTTTGAGCGCGTCGACGAGCGCCGCGTCGACTTGTGGTTTGATGACGGCGAACGACAACGACTTCTTGAACAGAGCGAATGCTTGCTGAAGCCAAGGTTCCTCGAATAATCTAGGCCAAAGATTAATTTTGCGGTTGAAAAGCGCGGCGCAGGATTCTTCCCACTCCTTCTCATCGCTCGCGAACGTGGCTTCGAGCGCGGCGAGTTCGGCGCAGCTCGACATCTTCCCAAATACCGCGACACCCCTCAGCGAGATATCGCGCCCCAATCGATCCAACCACGCCAAACACGCATCACTCACCACACTATTGCTCAAAGTTTCTAACTTTTCCCTCCTTTGCTTCGTGGACGCCTGAAACTGCTCCCATTCGACGTGCGGCTCGAAGACGCCTTGGAACAAGTCATCCACGGTGAGAGATTTAGCCGTATCCGAAGCGATCAAAGCCTTCTCTCCCGCGAAAATTTCGAAACAAAGCTTCAACACGTGCTTGATATCCGCCATAAGTGCCATCAGACGCTTATTCAACGATTCTTGAGTCGCCGCGGAGCCCGCGATGTCGCGAAGGCACGCGCGTACCCACGCTTGACGCGTTTGCAAGAGCAGTGTCAACGCGTGCGTCGCGCTCAAATTCTCCATCATCACGAGCGCTTTCAGCGCGCTCACAACCTCCGACACGCGCAATCCAGAACGCTCCAGTCCCGCTCGAGCACGTTTAGAAACGCGCGCCTTGAAGCTATTCAGCGCCGTCGCCTGTTGTCGCGCCACCGGAAAAGTCGCGTACAGCGCCTCCGCCCGCCCTTTCCCGCGCGTCATCTCATCTAACATCTCCACCGACGCCATCAATCGTATCGCCGCTTCCTCGTACGCGCAATCCTCCAACAACCCCCACATTTTCTCTGGCGTGTCCAACAAAAATTTTACTCGACTCCCTCGCTCCACCGCCGCCGCCCTTCGCGCGCCCTCCTCCCCGATCTCCCGCTCGCTCGATCTATCCACGCTTTCATTCATCTCCCGCAGCGCGCGCTCGATCTCCCTCGACGTCTGCGCCACGCTCCGCGACGTTTCTTCGATGATTTCCAGCGCATCCACCGTCGCGATCGCATCTTTATACGACTCCCCGAGCAATCTCCTGCGCGTTCGTAGCGCGTCGGTCAGTCCGCGACGTCGATCGCGTCGCGCCGTCGCACGCACCGCAGCGCCTCGGCCTTCTCTCGCGCTTCGCGACGCGTCCGAGCCTCGACCTCTCTGATCTCGTCCAACGTCCTGTTTTTAAACAGCGCCTCCGCGTTCGCCTCCATCGTCGTCGTCATCGCGCGCCGCGCGTCGATGTCCCCGCGCCGCGCGTCGCGCGATCGCGTCGCGCGCGCGATCGCGCGCGCGCTCGATCGACGCGGGCGTCGCGTAATGACGCGAAACGCCGATTCGCGTCTTCGCGTCGCGTCATCGCGCGTCGCGCGGCGCCGCCTCGAGCGCGCGCGCGACCCGCGCGCGCGGCGAGGTGATGGCAAACGAGACGCGCGACGCGCGCGAGCGCTGGCGCGCGGACCGCGCGACGGGGTGCGCGTGGCGGCAGGACGAGACGACCGTGACGGTCAAGGTCGCGCCACCGCGGTCGCTCGCGCTCGCTCGCGCCGAGCGATGGGACGCGCGAGGTGCGCGCGCGCGCGACGCCGATCGCGCGCGCGTCGTCGACTGACGAGACCCGCGACGACGCGCGCAGGGACGTCGGCGCGCCTCGCGCTGTCGGCGCCGCCGTACTCGTGGCGCGCGGATCTGTACGACGACGTCGAGACGCGCGCGACGACGATCGAGCGCACCGCGCGCGAGGTCATCTTTCGCTGCGTGAAAAAGGTTTCGAAACCGTGGCCGCGCCTGACCGCGGTCGGCGCCGCGGAGGACGTCGCGCGACGTCGCGCGGACGCCGAGCGCGACGCGGCGGCGGACGCCGAGCGCGCCGAAGCCGAGCGCGCGATGGAAAAGCGTCGCGCGGCGCGCGCGTTTCTCGAGGCGCAGTGGGCGATCGACGACCGTCGCGCCGTCGCGGGCGCGCGTCCGCCGACGCCGTCCGTCGCGACCGAGATGCGTCCGGCGCGCGTCGCGCGGCTTCCGGCGTTCGACGCCGCGCGGCTCGCGAAACCGCCGCGCGCGCGCGTCGAGATCGACGTCGTCTTCACCCCGTCCGCGCGCCTTCCCGCGCGCCGCGCGTCGTGACGGCGGTGTAAAAATAATTCGCGCTCGAGCGCTTCGACGTCGCGGCCTCGAGCGCGCGTTTCGACGACGACGCCGTCGTCTCGCGTCTTCGTGCGAAATCGAATCGTCACTTCTCGCTTCGCGTCGCCTTCCGCCGCGCGCGCCGCGCGATGGCGCTCGCGCGCGTCGCGCGGAGCGCGTACCGCGCGCTCGCGCGCGTCTCGCGCGCGCTCGAGCGCGAGCGCGTCCGCATGCGCGCCAAAACCGCGCTCGAACTGCTCACCGAGCGCGAACTGTCGACGCTCGAAACCGCGCTCGGCGCGCGCGCGATGCGGCGCGCGCGCGCGCTCGGCGCCGCGCGAACGCTGGACATCGCGCGAGACGCGTTTCGACGCGGCGCTGACGCCGAGCGAAGCGCGCGCGACCGCGTGGACGCGGCGCTCTCGGCGTTGGCGACGTTGCGGCGACGCGCGAGGTGGCTCGCGGCGACGCCTCGACGCGCGACGAGCGAGCGCGCGACGGCGGGCGTCCGGGTCAAGGTCAGGGCGCGATTGATGCCCGATCAGACGGCGCCGGCGATCGGGCGGTACGCGTACGCGTACGAGGTGACGATCGCGAACGAGGGAAACGACGAGGCGGTGCAGGTGGTGTCGCGCGAGTGGCGCGTGCGAGACGAGAGCGGCTTCGAGGAGACCATCTCGGGGCGCGGCGTCGTCGGCGAGCAGCCGACGCTGGCGAGGGGCGAGAAGTTTAGTTACACGTCGGCGTGCGTGCTGAAGCGCGCGCGAGGGAGCATGTCGGGGAAGTACACGTGCGTTTTCCAAGAGTCGCGGCGAATCGTCGACGTCGTCGTGGCGCCGTTCGCGCTGACGCCGCGCGAGCGCGACGACGACGACGTCGGCGACGACGACGACGACGAGGCGTCGTCGACTCGAAAAAATGGTTCCAGCGCCGTCGAGGCGATCGATTGATTCGCGCGCGCGCGTGCGTGCAACATTCATTCATCATTCGCCGTCGCGCTCGGGTCGCGAACCGTCGCGACCGAGACCCCTCGCGCGACTTCGCGACGCGAGCGACTCGAAGACATGCGCGCGCTCGCGCCCCGCGCGCGCCTCGAAGCGTCGCGCGCGACGTCGCGCGCGCCGCGTCGCTCGACCGCGCGCGCGTCTCGAGGGACGGATGATTATCCAGCAGTCATGGCGGACGCCGCGCGCGCGGTGCGGCTCGCGGGCGCGCTGTGCCGGAAGATGCAGCGCGAGCTGCGCGCGAACGAAAAAGTGCAAAAATCGGACGACTCGCCGGTGACGGTGGCGGACTTCGCGGCGCAGGCGGTGGTGTCGCACGTCCTGGGCGTCGCGCGGCCGGACGTCGGGCTGGTGGCGGAGGAAGACGCGCGAGGCATGCGAGAACCAGCGGGCGCGAAATTGCGAGCGAGAGTGACGGCGGTGGTGAACGATGCGCTCGAGGGCGTGATCGAGCGCGAGCTGAGCGAGGAGGAGGTGATGGACGCGATCGATCGTGGGGCGACGGACGGCGGCGCGACGGGGTCGTTTTGGATTCTCGATCCGATAGACGGCACGAAAGGATTCATTAATGGCCGGCAGTACGCCATCGCTTTGGCGCTCATGGAGGAGGGCGAAGTCACGGGCGGTGTTCTCGGGTGCCCGAACATGCCGAGCGAGAAGATACCGCGAGGAGCGACTGAAATTCCGACGGCGGCGCCGGGAGTAATTTTCGTCGCGTACAAGGGACGCGGGACGACGGTGGGGGCGTTCGATGCGGAGCATCCTCTGCGAGATGGCGTGAAAATAACGACAAATAAAGTCGCTAGGTCGAGCGAAGCGACGTACATGGAATCGTGGGGGGATTCCATCGTCGCCGATCACGGGTTTACGAATTCTTTGAGCGCGGCGATGGGCGTGACGGCGCCGCCCGTGCGCATCGATAGCATGGCAAAGTACGGCGCGCTCGCTCGTGGAGACACGAACATGTATCTCAGGTTTCCGCCCGCGAGTTATAGAGAAAAAGTTTGGGATCACGCCGCGGGCGCGATCGTGGTTCAGGAGGCGGGAGGGGTCATCACCGATGGCGCCGGGAATCCGCTCAATTTTTCAAAGGGACGATTTTTGGACATCGACATCGGCATCGTGGCCACATCTTCGCCAGAATTACACGCGACGTTGCTCGAAACAATCGCGAAAGTCAGATGATCGTCCACGATGGCTGCTATTGGTGTTGTTATTATTATTACCGTTGCTACGCGCTTTTATTCTTTCCGACGGGTCGCAAGCGTCGGCGAAGCATCGCCACTATTTCCTCCTTTGTCCTCGCCGGCTGTCCAACGTTGACGTATCTATCTGCTAACCATCCTAACCTGCCGCACAACACCGCGAGCCCGACGCGGCGTCGCGTGACGCCGTCAAAAATCAGCCCGTCGTTTCTCGCGAACTCGTCCAAAGACTCGACAAATTTTTCTGGTAAGTCGGACCAGTGCGCGTTGGCGTCGACGCGATGCACGGTGTAGTACCCATCGTTGAACGTCAACTGATTATTCGGATGATTGATCGCGCAGTACGACGAACGATAATGACACTGCGGTTTATCCGGATCCACGAAGATTTGCTGCGACCAGCTTCCGAACGCCGACGCGAACGATCCCGCGACGTACGGCACGACAAAGATCCAAAACGCCGCCGTCGCGTTCATCGCCGCCGCGTACGAATACACCCAATACGTCGCCGCGAATCCTAAGACGCACCGCGCCGCGTCGACGTACGCTTTCCTCTTCACCGCCCTGACGAGCAACTCCACGAAGCACCACGCGCCGAACCGCACCCAATACCTCAAAAACGCAAACGCCTCGTCTCGCGCGTACGTCGCCGTCGAATTCATCCCTCGCCCTCGTCCTCCGCTCGCCTTCGACCCCTCGTCCCCATCGTGATGCATCATCTCGTGCCGCATCGCGTACAACCCGCACGGCATCCCAAAAAGCGGTCCGAGCGCGCAACTCGCGACGTTATTCAGCACCGTTCCCGACGCCCCGTCGCGTCGAAACGCCGGCGCGTGGCTCGAGTAGTGCAGCGCCATGACGAATCGTCGCCAATACAACCCGTACAGCGCCACCACGTACGCCAATCCGAGCGCGTGCGACGGCGGCGACATCACGACCGTCATCGCCATCGCCGGTACCGTGCTCGCGACGTTGATGAGCGCGTACACGAGCGGTAAATCCCGCGCGTCCGGCACCATCGGTCGCACGCGCTTGACGAGCGCGGACGTCGGCGCGACGACGTACTCGCGACGACGGGCGTGGAGGTCGTCGAGGGTGACGTCGCGGTCACCGCACGCGCCGACGCGGGCGACCATCGTCGGGCGGGGAGGGGGCATGCCGACGCGCGAAGCCGACGCGCGAAGTGACAACGGTCACGGGGACGGATGGATTTTTTCATCTTCGGGACGCGCGACGGCTCGGCGCGAGGCGCGAGGCGAGGGAGAGGCTGCGGGGGTGGGGTCGTCGTTACACATGTATATATTACACACGGACGCGCGACGGTCATCGCTCGCGGTCGTCGACGACGCGCTCGCGGGACTCGTTGGCGACGCCGCGCTTGCCGATTTCGGCGAAGGACTTTTCGGCCTCGGGCGTGGGCTTGTAGTATTGGTCTGGGGTCATGAATTCGGCACCGCCGCCCGTGGCGGGTCGGAAAGGCGCGGGCGTGGACGCGAGCCACTTTTCCTTGCCCCCGCACTCGCGCCAAAAGGTGTTTTGAGTTTGGGAAACGTCCCACATGAGACCGAGGTGCTTGGGGAGCGGAGCGAGCGTGCTCGCGGCGATGGCGCCAGAGGCGGCGACCGCGGGAACGCCGACGCCCGGGAACACGGAGTCGCCGCAACGTAATAACTTGGGAATAGGGGATAATACGCCCGGTTGCGGAACTTCGGGCAGAGGTAAGAAGCCGAAGAGGCTGCCGCCGGCTGGGAGCGCCGGGCCGTACGTGCCGCGGTGCCGTCGGAGGAACCGTTGATGCGTCTGCGGAGACGCGTACACTTCAACTTCGACGCGGCTACGAATGTCCGGTATGATGCGTTCGATGGCATTCCACAGGATTTCAGCGCGTTCGCGCTTGAAATCCTTGTACTCTTGACTCCCTCGATCCTTGCCTTCCCAAATGTCGTACGGTTCGCTTCCGGCGGTGTACACGTGAATGATGTGCTTACCTTCGGGTGCGACTTCAGGATCGAGCACGGTGGGAATGAAGATTGTGATGACGTTTTGGGGATCACCGAGAGGTCGGTTCCAGTCCAAAACGCACAGATGCGACGGATCGAGGTCGGGTAAGCCCGTGGCGTCGATGCCGAGGAACAAGTGCATGATGCTTCCGAGGGCGGGGATTTCCGACATTTCCTCCCTCCACTCCACCGCCCGGTCGAGACCTTGTGCTATTAATTCGTCTGTCTGGGGCAACATCGGCACAGTGTCCCAAATAGTCGCGTTCGACACGACTGCGACGTTCGCCTTGATGACTTTACCGTTTCGAAGACGCACGCCCTTGGCTTCGCCGTCTTCGACGATGATTTCCTCCACGTGCGACTTGAGCTGCAATTCGCCGCCATACTTTTCCAAGCAGTATTGAAGCTTATCCACAACTGCCTGCGTGCCACCCTCGGGCGCGCACAACGACGCCCCTGGACGATGGAATCCTGGAATACTATAAATCATCGTCGCCCCCATCGTGCCCTCCGCCGGGAACCCGCTGAAAAACGCCAGCATGTCGATCCACTGCTTCAAGAACGGTTCGGTGACGTACTGCCGCGATAACTTATGAAATGAGTCCAAAATATAAGGAATATCCAACATCACGTTCGGATGGGTGAGGTAAAACGGAATCGCAATCACCGTGGACACCAACAACCCGGCGTCCTGGCGAAGCGCCGTGAGCGGACACGCGTCCAGCGCGTCGTACAACGGTTCCAACCGCCCCTTCAGCGCCTTCCACTCCTTGATCGCCAACTCCGGATCCGTCGCCTTCTCGCGCAACAAATCGCAAAACCCACCCGGGGCTTCATCGTCCCCGGTTTGAAACCTCCAGTGCCCCTCCGGCGTCCACATCGAAATCCCGTCGTACGTCTTCACCGGCACCGTCTCCCCGAGCGCGTCCAGCACCATCCTCAGCGGGTTCCCCGTCGGTCGATCCAACCCCTCCCAAATGCTCGGTCCGACCTCAAACTTATACAGCGCCCCGTCCGGCGCTCGATGATCGAACATGTGACAGCACCCGCCCGCGAGATAATGACTCTCAAACACCTTCACCCCGTATCCGTACTTCGCCAGCAGCGCGGCGCACGACAACCCACCGATCCCGCTTCCGATCACCACGACGTCGTGCGTTTCGCTCGCGTCGTCCAGCGCGCTCGCGCGCGTCACCGTTCGTCGCGCGCGCGCGTCTCTCCTCGTCGCGCTCGTTATCCGCGCGGTCGCGCTCGTTATCCGCGCGGTCGCGCGCGCAGTCTCTCTCGCGCGCGTCGTCGCGCGCGTCGTCGCGCGCGCGCCGCCGCGCGAGAGAGACGCGTCAAACGTCATCGGCGCGCGTCGTCGACTCGCGAATCGACTCGCGAGCGACGCCGGCGCGCGCGCGCGGCTCTGCGAGCGACGCGCGAGATACGTCGCGATGGCGTGGCTTTTTGACTCGGACTGTTTGCGCATAGACGACGGGTCACGACTCGGCACACCCGATGGGGTCGAGCGCGGCGCGCGTCGACGCGCCGCACTGCGCGACGACGCGTCGCGACGACGCGAGCGAGCGAAAACGCGCGCGCGCGCGCGCGCTCGACGCCTCGACGCGCGACGCGCGACGCGCGACGCGCGCGCGACGCCGCGAGACGGTGATGACGCAACGACCGGCGGATGCGGCGGCGTCGTCGTTCGGCGCGCGACTGCGACGCGCGGGCGTGAAAACGCTGCGGTTGCGCGTCAGCGGCGAACGAGCGAAGCGCGGACTCGAGTCCGATGACGAGAGCGACTCGGACGACGACGCGGGAGCGCTGGATGGACCGTTCGTGATGCGGTGCGGGGCGGTCGGCGCGCGGGGCGTCGAGCGAGCGACGACGTTCGAGGCGTGGCGGCCGAGACGGGGGATGGATCGCGAGGAACTCGCGGAGAAGTACGGAGACGGAGGCTTGAAGAGGCACCGTGGGATGCACGGGGGACTGGAGGAGGCGTTTCGGGCGAATAATATCATCGTGCGAGGGACGCTGGACGGGGTGGAGTACGTGGGGAAGAATTTTACGCACGCGGCGAGCGGCATCGGGAGAGCGTACGAGCGCGAACGGGGGTACGACGGGAAGATGATGTTGGGGAGGTTCAAGAAAGCGTCGGGCGAGGGCGATGGGGCGTACGAGTTGGAGTTGATGCCGATCGCGGGCGGGCGAGTGATTGACTTGGAGACGCGATTGCGCAAGTATAATTACACGGAGCACGCCAAGAGCGATTTGGCGGATATCAACGATCCCGCGGTTCGCGCGGAGATCAACGCAAAACAACTCGAAGCGTTCGCGTCGGATAAGCGCAAGCGCCAAGTGAATAGACTGAACGCGGCGAGAAAATTGGACGAAGCTTCCATCGCGTCGCCGAAGCTCATGCAGGCGCACATCGCCGAGGGTGCGGCGACGTTGAAGAGTCGCGCCGAACTCATCCTCGAGGCTGGGAAAACGCGAAATATTCCACCTCACGAACCAAACGCGTTGGATTTGGACGAGGCGTACCCGATTGCCTCCATGCCGTGCCACGCGTTGTTTCATAAGCTTCGGTCGAAGGATCTCTTGGAAAACGCCGACGTTGCTGCCGATTCGGGTGAGGTCACGTTTGAGCCGCTCACGTTGGCTTTGGCGTCGTTGTGCCTCAAAACGGGCACAAAGCCCGAACTCAACAAGCGCGCGCAGCTCATTATGTACGCCGACGCGCTGTGCAAGTTACTTGGGCGCGAACGAATCAAAGAAGCCAAGCCAAAGGCGACAGAGGACGCCGAGACGCCGACCAAGCCCTCGCATCGGTTCTCGTTCACAAGCGCCGAGAACGTCGACCCGTTGCTTCAAGAGGCACTCATACATAGTTATATGGACGAAGACGTGGCGAGCGACGTTCGACAGTACGTCATGTCCAAACACAGAAGAGATCTCGTACGACTGCAAGTCATTCTCATCGCGCTTCGCCTTTGCCAGTGGACGCTGGAGATTGAGCTCGTGCGCCCGCACTTGAAGATGGACTCGAAAGAGATGATGGCGTACACGCGCGAACTCGGGTGCAAATCCGTCAAGGGTGGGAAGAATCCTGTCGTGAAACTCGATCTCAACGGCAGAGCGTTGTCGAGCGTGCTTCCAGAGATTCGAGCGCGAGGGAAACGCGCCAAACCGAAAGAATGAATAGCCTAAACCGTCGTAATTTTTTAGCAAAGTTTCTACATTACACACCACGATGACACTCTCGTAACGACGCATCATCGCATCATTTTCCGCCGACGCCCCTCGAGCGAGCACCCCGGCGACGCGTCCGAATCGTCGCAGTCCAACTTACTCCACCGCCCGTCCACCTTCGCGCAATCAAACCACGCTTTCCCCAGCGACGCGTTCACCTCGTTGTGCACCGCGCACATCCATCGCTGCAAAGCCAACCCCGAGGAGCAATCCGGCGGATTCACGCGCACAATCTCCGCGAAATGCGCCGCGCACTCGCCGCACGGGTACGCTCGCGTGAGAATCATAATCAACTCTCTCGCGTCCCGCTCCTGTCGCCGCGTCGGTTCATCCGGGTACTGCGCCGCGAACGTGTGTAAAAACGTCCACGTCGCTCGTCCGAGGTCCTCCTTCGTCGTCTTCGCCGTCGACGTCGACGCATCGTCGTCGTCTTTCGCGTCGTTGAATTTCTTCGTCATCGACGCGAGCCAGCGCTGCGGCACCGCGCGCGCGCGCGTTCGCGCCGTCGTCCAGCGCCACGCGCGTTCTCGTTCGCGCGTTCCATCGCGCGACGCCATCCCGCGTCGTCGTGTGCGCGTCGGCGCGTCGCGAACGCGCTCGACGCGCGCGCGCGCAAACCGGGCACCGAGCGCGATCGCCGCGTCGCCGTCGCCGCGTCGCGCGCCTCGATCGTCGCGCGCGTCGCGCGTCGCGCGTCTCGACGTTTTGCGATCGCGCGCGCGGTCGAGCGACGCGCGCGACGATCGAGGCGCGCGACGCGCGACAACGCGACGCATCGCTCGGACGGTTCGACGAAGATGCGTCCGCGATGAACGACGACGACGCGGCGATTCGAGGGTATCTCGCGCGTCTGCGCGACGTCGAGGGCGAGGGCGACGCCAGCGCGGTGGACGCGCAGGGCGTGCTCGTGGAGCTCAAGGTGCGACGACGACGACGACGACGACGGAAGATGATTTGATTTGATTTGATTTGATTTGATTTGGAAACTGACGAACGGTGACGTAGGAACGATGCGAATCGATGACTAAGGACGACGTGGTACGTCTGGGGATCCCGGGCGCGGTGTTCGATCGGCGCGCGGGCGTGGTGGCGTTCGTGGAGGCGACGGATGGACGACGAGGGAACGCGTTCGCGACGGCGCGAGCCAAGGCGTTGGAATTGACGGGAGAGCTCGCGGCGAGGATGGAGGGAATGGACGGCGATGGGGGGCTGCGATCGCGAGCGAGGGATGGGTTTGAAGTGATCATGATGACGTTTCGTAAGGAGGCGTCGATGAGCGTGCGCTCGGCGGCGTTGAGGACGCTGTTGACGTTGGCGAGACGATACGCGGGCGAGATTGGACGAGGGACGATGCAGGCGTACGGACGAGCTTTGCGCAGAGATTTCGAGAGTTACACGAAAAATAGCAAGACAGTGAAAGGCTTGATATTGCGAGTCATCGGTGGTATGCACGAAGGGTTGCGACGCGAGGGTTTGACGCTCGTGACGGCGGAGGAAGCCATGGAGGACTCGAGCGCGCCGACGGCGAAGTGGTTGATGACGGCGTCGTGTCGCATTCTAGATGCCGCGCTGGACGATGAAGAAGACGTAAAGAAGGAGATCGTGCTCATGGCGAGCGCGTTAAATGCGATTTCGGCGTCCTTATACGCGCGCGTCGCCGAAGAAGGTGCGGACAAGGCGAATTTCGCGCGCATCGTTCGCATCGTCGAGCACGCGGTGTCATTGCGAGAGACTGGAACTCGAACAGACATGTCCAAGGCAGCGCTTGACTTGATCACCGCACACGCGCACGCGTTGAGGTACGAACTGGTGAAAATCTCTTCCAAGATGTTCAAGATCCTGTTAAATTTGCGCACGCACAACAACAAGGAACTGGCTCGCTGTGCGGCGGCGGCGTACGAAGAGTTTTTGCCTGCCATGCGCGACGCGTTCGTGTGCGATACGTTTTCTTCATCACGGGATACCCGCGCAACATTACTGGATGATATTTTAAAAGTCATCATGCAGATGTTAGACGACGAGAAAACGTCACAACGTGATAAGACGGCGTGCGTTCACGCATTGGGGAAATTTGCCGCGCCGGCGATGGAGTTGCTCTCCAACGACTACGCAGAGGTGAATACGTACATGGGACGACTCGGCAAGCTCACCATGTACATCAAATTTGAGCAAGGAGAAAACAAGTTTCAAGAAAGATTCGAAAGCATTGAGCGTCAGGTGGCACTACTATCGGCTTTTAGCGACGTATTGCGATCTTCAAACGTTCTGATCGACGAGGCGCTTCTAGAGACTTTCGCTGGTTTGGTTGTTTGGATTTGGGAGCAGTACGCTTTCGAACTCGAGCGACGTCGACCTCAAATTCGTAACGCATTACTGAATTTGTTCACCGTTCTCGCTTCCAAAGGTTGCGCTCTTCAGACACTCTTGACGCGCATCGGCTCTCAGCTTTTATTCTTGACGATCCGATTTTCTGAGCCGGATCCAATCGACAAAGTGCTGTGCAAAAACGATCCGGTGCCGATGTGGCCTCGTTACGTTGATCTTTGGACGGCTCTCATCGGAGGCGGCAATACATGCGCCGCAGGCGTTTACGGTTGTTTCGTAAACGAGCTCCTCAACTTTTGCACTACGCTCGATCTTGGGATTGTGACGCCTGCTGGAGAGGATTCGAATAGCGAACGAAACGCACGAACCGATACTTCTACTAGCGATGATTTAGACACAACTTCAGTGGCGGTGAGCTTAGGCGACGACGCAAGCGCATCTAATCCGGGTGATATGTGCACATTCTTACAGCTCGTAGAGTTCGCACAGCGAGTCATCGAGGAGTCCCTCGCAGACGCATTGCTGCCTTGGGTGAACCATATCAGCACGAAACTAATGGCGATGGCTAATCGAAACAGCTCAATTTCTGCCTTTTACAAACTCATTGGAACGATCGTCAGCGCCGCTGATCGCGGTGGATACTTTTGCAGACACGATTCAGCTGAAGTGGAGCAAGTCATCGCGCTGTTTCGAGAATTCTTACGAGATGTTTTGCAAGACACGAGACGATTCTCTGGCGAGCTGCTCGCGTCTGTGTTACAATTACTATTGACACTCCCTTCAGTAATACTTCCGATTGAAAATTTGATAGCACCACTGTTGCGAGCCCTTGAGCTTGGTCTACAACATCCTCCGGTGACGACAGTCGCTTTGAACACTCTCGAGCGCTGGCTCGACGGTAAGCATCTAGATGAGACTTCTCCGCACTTAGTTAAGATAGCTGAACGCCTTTGCGCGTACTTAGACAGCGCATCGAGTTCGAATGCATTCTTTGGCGAAGTATACGAAAACGAGGAGAACGGCCCGAGCAAGGGTCGCGGCAGAAAGAAAAAGCAGGCGAGCGAGGAGCAAGACGAAATGGGGCTCAAGCAAGACTTCATTCGAATCGTTAAAATTTTAGGCTCGATGGGTGGCGCAGCACATGGTTTATTGTCTGCAAAATCAAACAGCGAGCTCGACTCGCCGTGGGATTTTGACTCGAAGCTGTCGATGCCCATCGGTTTGGTTCGATCGTCTACAAAGTTATGGCTCGATAAATTGCTTCCTCGCACTTCTCATTTGGCTATGTTTTCTCAAGATAGAGCGACGAAAATTGCTGCGTGCGAGGCACTTTACGGTTCAACCGTCTTTTTGATTGGCAGAAGCGCGCAAGGTCCGACGGCGTCGGCGGGCGATTTCACTCGCAGCGCATCTCAGTATCGCTCAATCTTTGAGAAACTTTTCCCAATAATTTTCGAGTTGTCTGTCGATGCTGATGCAATCTCTAGAAAGCTCTTTAGTGACCTTAGCTTCCAAATGACCAGATGGTATGCGAAGAGCCAAGCTCGTGAGTTGGACGTGACACTGTGTTTGTTTGACGCCTTAATCGACGGACTGTCAAACACTTCAAAAGCCGGTGCCGTTCGTGATCTCTGCGCCTCACTCGTCGCGGAGTTGTTAGAGTGGAGTATAAAGTATGTGCGAGATACGAAAGCGTTCGAAGGTTCGGTGAATCACAGGTATATTCTGCGCACCTTGTTCGGATTGATGGGACACACCGGTTCTGCGCACAGATTGGGAGCGGTCACGGCGCTGAGAAAGTGTCTCAAGCACGTGACGAAGCATCGAAACTTGCTCGATGAATACGTTCTGGAAATTCTTAACGTTACATTTAAAAGTATTGAAAGGTCGGGTGAACATTCTTTGACTGTCGGAGTTTCCACGAGAGGCGCTGATGTTGCTATGGCTATCGTTGTTCGCGAGATCCTACGCGCTATTCAGACTCATGCGAAATGGCTCCTTCATTCACCGGGATCAACGGTGTCGAAATCTATCGACTCATTCATGCGTAGTCTACTTGAGCTCACCGCTAGCGGTGATGCTTTTTTGAGACGCGAGGCACAGCAGGCTTTTGCCACCATTGCGCCGCTTGCGCTTTCCGACGTCCGACGGTGGCTGCAAGGCAACTCGCATGTGATTTCGTCTTGCGTTGATGCTTCAGTTCCCGAAATGAAGGCGCTCGAGAATGGAGCAAATCGGCTGTTTAGTAGATTTATCGCCGTCGTGCAGTGGTCAAGTTGGACTATATCGATGCATTTCACTGATTTGGAATTTTTCACCGCCTCGAGAACGACGCACTTTCATGCTGTCGGTCAATATTTAGATAGCATTTCTGGTAGACTCGAAAGTTCTTTCGTTCTCGAACAAGACACACCAATCAATCAGACTGGTCATTTAGCTCGCGAAATTTTGGTTCTCTTTGACAGTATTTTGAAATCTCCGTGGAGTGGTGGCGATAAGGAAGCGCTCTTGGCGCTCTCCTCACTGCAAGAAAATGGCAACAGACGCGTGATCAAGCTGATATCGTCATCCATCTTTTACCCGCAAAACATCGCCAATGACGCTGATTCTAGTCGCAAATACCTTACGCCCGCTGCGGCGCAGCTTCTGCGAACGCTTACGAAGGATCATGGTTCGAGCAAAATCGCGCGGCTAGGGGAAGAAGCAGTCGCGTGTCTCAGAGGACTGATTGCGCTACCAAAGTTTGATCTCGGTGCGATCAATTTGGAGAGTGCACAAGGTTGCATAGCCGCACAAAGACTCACCGACGGATATCGCAAGCTCGCGAATGTGCTCGTACTCCGCAGCATTCTACCAAAGGAAGGTGAATCATCCGCAAAGAATCTGACTCGTCGCGCGGCGACAGTTGTGCGTAATTTGTTCCACGCGAATCCTCCTCAGCGTGTGGTCGGCCAAGTCGTCATGCAGCTTTGTCTGCATCTTAACATAGCCCCTAGTACTCTTCTTTGCCTTCTTTTCGACAGAGAGGTCGAAGATTCAGATGCGAAACTCGGTGAGACATTCTATCGCAATTACCGAGAACCCATCGTGCGCGCATGCAAATACTCATTCGACGATTATGCGTGTGAATTGTTCGAAGTCGCAGGGACGGACGTTCAATCACCCAGTGGTGCCGTCGCCACCGACATCATCGTCAGTGTGATTGGGCTCTCCATTCCAAAGGAAAACGCGGAGCAAACTCGAAGTTTGGATGGAGGATGTGTACTGGCCACTCTGAAAAAGAACATGTCGCAATTGCGTCATCTGTACGAGGATCACGAAGACGCCTCTGCCATCGTGAAAAATACCTGTCATCAACGATTTTTGGCAATCCTTCGCGCCGCGGTGAAGCTAAATCGAACGCTTGGACCGAGCTACGAGTCGATTGCATCGGAGGACAGTTACACGAGCTTTTTAACTGTTATGGCTGGCCTGATGCGGTGCGTGCGTTGCGACTGCATCTCTCTGAGTTCGCAAGTTGATGCCGTCATGATCGCTGCTGAGATCTTGGAAGGAATTAACATGTCAAAATCATCTCGCGATGCGCTGGAAAAGAGTTTGAGTGATTCATTGAAAAATATGGTCGTTCAAGAGCGATGTGATTCAACCACGTTCAAGAGACGTTTTCCATCAACAGTGAAAGCCTTCAAACAAGCGTTTTCCACGTACCAAGCACCATCGCTGATTGCTGCGCTTCTTCCGTTTTACGATGATTCAGATTCAAAGTCACTTTTACTGCAAGAAGACGTCACGGAAATACGATGGAATGCTGCTGTAGCGCAACGGATGTGGCTCATCGCAGAGGATGAACATGTGGCGTTTGAGTCTCGCGCGCTCGCCGTGTGTCGCATTCTTCCGAAACTGTTGTCGTCGAGCGACCCCGCGCAAGTCTTGGCGTTTTTCACGGATAATTCAGAAGCGATCGCGCAGGATATCGGTGGCGGTAAAACTGATATCCTGTTGCGATTAAGGACTTTCGGTGTCTTATCTGCGATGTACTCAAAGTGCACGAAGCAAGAGGTGATGGATGGACCTTGCGTGCAAATTCCAAAACTGAATGCTCTCGTTTCAAAAGCTGTAATCAGCGAACTCAGTGGACACGGAACGGCCAGTAAATCGCTGTTAGGTCAAGAGAGTATCGCGTTGCACGCGACAAAAATGGCATTTTCTGTCTTTGCGTCGCTGCTCACCTGCACACAGACAAATATCAAGTTTTACGCCAAGTTATTCGAGAACGTTGCGTCATGGAATAATCTTGTCGACCGGAAAAAACGCGTGGAACTTGAGGCGACAATGGAAGTGAAACGAGCTCAACGGGACTCGAAAGCGGACTCGAGTACTACACGGCTCAAATCGTTCACTTTGTCTTCAAATCTTGCGGCGATGTACTCCCTGAAACCGCCTGATACTGTCGAGAATGATAATCTCGACGACGAAGATATTGCGCAACAAGACGACCATCCAAAAGGCACCCCGCGAGACGAACTTGAGGCTCACCCGGTGTCTGATGGCGTCTTCAAGATGCTAAAGCTCGCCGTAACGCGCGGTTTGACGGGCGATGCAAGTGGCTTGCGACCGGAGATGCAACTTTTGGAAATGGTTTCGTGTCTGCTGTACTCTCCCGCGGTTTTGGCTTCGGTCAAACTTCTCGTCGTCAAGGCGTTACTTAGATTAAACGATGATCTCACATCTGAGTCCTGTGGTAATGTCGGCATGACGGTTTTGATTACGCAGCCATCGTTCCTGGCCGCGCACTCGGACGTTATGATTGCACTTCTCTCCGCGATGATTGAAATCACGAAGGAATCTGATGTCGCGTACGTGTCGACACCTTTGCGAAAAACTATGAACATCGCGTTGGAGTGCGATAACTTGTGGTCTTCGAACTTCGAGGAAGCAAAACCGTGCTTATTCGAGGCCACCGAGCTCGTCATTAAGAGTGGGTACTCAAGGAACGAAGACATCTTCAGAGAGAATCTCAAACTCTGCAGCAAGTTGTTCTCGCGTTTGCGTGACACCGCGCGAATGACTGGTACACCTACGTCGCATTGCTTCCAAAGTTCGATAAATCACGTGCAACAACATCTTGAGTGCACGCCAAAAGACTCGAGAAACACGAGTCTCGTGAAAGTATGTTTGCTTCGCAAGAAATTCGCTATTAAACTCGTCGAGATATTAATCAACGCTGAAGCACCAGTAATGTGCGTTCGCGACACGAGTGTTTTCATCACGACTGCTCAGGGGAAGAAAATTGACGAAGAAATACCGTCACCTCTTTTGAATATTTTGTTGAGTTTTATCGATAAAGGCATTCGTAAGGGTTTGCTAACGCTTGCTGCGTCGTTACTTGGTAGAATCATGAAAATTGATGGCGGTGTCGCACAAGCTCGATGGCACAAATCCTTGCAAAAACAGTTAAAAGGTGTGAGCGACGACGTCTTACTGAACACGCTTGATCAAATCACGATAAGTTGTCCATCTTTTGTGCACGATGCTGGATTCGCACCATCGATACAGTCACGTCTTGACACACTCTGGGGCGAACCGCGGTGCGTGGCGCTGCTGATTTTGACGAGAGATCACAGACCAGAACGGGTACAATGGACATACGATCGACTATTGCCGTTCGTTGGTTCTCTACTGAAGCAGCGGGATCGTGAAGTCATGATTATACTTTTCGAAGCGCTCACGCGCGGCGCTCAGGCAATCACACGAACTCAGAGAGACGCAAATCATGTCGAGCTGTGGAAGAATGCTCTGGTCGAAGCAGATAATGCAGTGTCGATGGAAAGTGCTGTCAAAGTTCGCGAATCGCATACAAACTTGTGCATTGCCGTCGCGGAGACGTATCCTGAACTCATGAATGAATCGTCGTTGCAAGGTCCACTTTTACGAGCTCTTGCTGATCCCGTAAGCGTGACTTGTCAACAAACAGCTTTACAATTTTGGAACAAGCGGCTGCAATTTGATAACTTGGTCACGCGTCTTCACGACACCCTCCAATTGATTCCTCACGCGAAAGTTGAGAGTTTATGGCTCGCTGCAGCGTGCAGACTCTTGTTTGCGGTACAAGAGATGAATCCGGCGTCAAGGGCTCCGTTAATTGACAACGACCTATCGGAGTGCGTGTTCATTTCGATGAAGCTGGATTCGTTGCGCCGTGGAGCGTCTCAAACCATGGCTCCTTTGTTTTCGACTCAAGCGCAAGACTCGGCTGCGGATGAAAAGCGAAGCGTCGTACTCTCAACAATATTGGGAAACTTCACGCAACGTGCACGTGGTGAACCAACGATCGCGACCTCGCTTACATACGAGCTAGCGAAAGTATTGCAGTCGCAAGAGCGCGTCAAAGGCTTTGGTGCGTTCCACGAGATTGCGCAAAATCTTGACATTGGAGCCAACAAAAAGAAGATCGACGATTTTCTGGTCGAAGAGTTGAAAAATAGCGTCAAGTTGACTCGATCTTACAGGACAGGTGACTTACCTGACGTAAAAATATCGTGCCATGAATTGATTGCGCCTTTCCTCCTCTGCGCCGAACGCGATTCGGCAGTCGCATGCACGCTTCTCCGAGAGCTCGCGAGTTCAGCACAGCATGAGTTTGCATTCATTCTAAAAGACCAAAATGATGCACGCCCAGCAAAGGAAGCGATGGCGATCGTGGCAGAACCGCTGAAAGATTTTGTCGGAAACATTGAAGGCAGCGATGCGTCGCTCGTTCGATTCATCCTTTCCTTGTGTGAAGTCATCCCGCAAGCCGCGGAAATTCCTGTCGACCACATCGTTCGACTCGCGACACGCGGTAGAAGTTTATCGAGTGGCATCATCGCGATGGAGTCGATGATCACGTCTGGTGATCAGTCACCACAGACTTGGGAAGCTTTGGCTAAACTATGCAGATCGCTCGGTTACGACGACGCCGCTTTGCTGTCGTTTGTGAATGCGTTTCCTCACCAGGAGGAGACGATGTGTGCAATTCGACAAGAGATGGCTGGCAATGTGCGAGATGCCGTGCAAGCGTACAAACACTTATTGAGTGATGAAATTGATCGATCTCCGCGAGAGCGCGAGTTTTTGAAACACGAGTTTTTTCGCTGCGCCGAGCGGCTCGGAGAATGGGACGAACTTGGAAAACATCTCGAGGACGTGCGAACTGGCGAGTTTAAACTCAAAGACTTGTCTTGCATTCCTGGAGAAGCTTCGGGTGGATCTAGTATTTGCACAGCATTTAGAGTCGCTCTTCGTCAACCTTTGGAAGACTGGTCGCCATTCTTGAAGAAAGTTCTTATGCAGGAGGAGTCTTCTCGCAAGTTGAAGAAGCATCTCGGTGTAGAGATTGCGATGAACGCGCTGCTATCTGACAGTGTTGGCGACGATACTCGTGAGGTGCATGATGTATTGCAGCAAGTTTACCAAAGCTTCATAGACTCGTGGAGCACGACCCGTAGCGCATCTGTTGCCATTCGTCGGAAACTGCTGCAGGCCTTACAACCAGCCGTCGAGATCGACGAAACATTGCGCACGATTGACGAACTGAAGACAGGACTTCGCAAGCTGAAGAATATGGACATCAAGAAAGCGGAATCTATCGTCAATCAACTCGAAAGCAAATGGCAAACACGTTGGCCTTCGGCTGCGTACGATGCGTCTGAGGTTTGGGAACGCGTCGTGACTTTTCGCTCCAGGATGCTGGGCACGCTTGCAAGCGTGATCCCAGAAATTCGCACAGATTCTATTGCGACGATGCGGACTGAAATGTTTCTACGCGCGTCCGACGGTCTGAGACAAGTCGGTCAAGTGGTTCTTTCTCGCAAGTTCTTGCGACAATACATCGAAAGTGTGGTACAGACAGGCGCGCCCGAGGATCTGAGACTTCATGAAGCCGTGTTTAAGCTCAAGCTGTCGATGGGTACGAACACCGCCATGGAACAATCGTTGGAAATGTGCCGAAAGTTGCAGAGTGAAGATCGATGGCAGGAGGACGATAAAATGAGCTTGACCATCTTAGAAGCGCAATTCTGTGAGCACTTAGCGAGTGCTCGCGACGATGATTCGTTCAGCAACGGCATCGCGGCGATCAATTCTTATATCTCTGTTGCAGAAGGAAGCACAAATGCAGCGCAGGCGTCCGAGGCGTCGTTGAGACTCGCTCACTTTTGCGACACAGCGCTAAAAAAGCTGCACGGTGAATACGTGCAAACTTCTGTATCGACTGAATGTGCAGAAGCATTAAACGGTTGGCTGGCATCGAGTGCGAACGACGCATCGAGTCTTGCAGAAGTCTTCATCCAACACACTTTGAAGGCATTGGCGGCTTCCGGCACGCATAAATCTACATCAGCGCGTCATCTATTACCTCGACTTCTGACCTTGCTCAGAGAAACTTGCTCCGACGCTCGCGACTACAGTCAGACACTCTTACGCGTCCCGACTTGGTTATTTTTGGATTGGATTCCGCAGCTTTTATCGATGGTTTCCGACCTGAATCTTCGAAAGGTCGCTGCGCCGTTGGTACAAAGATTAGTGTCAAAGTATCCTGCGGCCGTACGACCGCACTTCAACCTCATCAAAAAAACGATGGATAAACATATAAGTGAAAGGATGAACTTTTCGCTCGCTTCGTCGCTACACGATGGATTCAATCGTGGTATGGAGCTATTGGATTTCCCTTCGAATCGATTGAATTTTTGGCGTCAACAAATTCAACTTCGCGAGTATCAGCACGACGTGAACGCCGCGAGCAATATTATCGATGACATGATTTCAGATTTGACAAACACAGAAGATCCGTTGTTGGGCTTGATAAACAAACGGTTCGTTGAAATCGCGTCACCATTATTAACGAGCGCGATTGCCACGGCGCACAGGGAGAAAACGAGCGTGAACGCCGCGTTGAAACATGCCGAAGCTCAAATCGTCGCAAACTGGGTCAAAGAATTCCCGGGCCTGAACAACGCATCAAGAATCCGACTTAGCGATTTCTCTTTATGGTTTGCGAGCTATGCGAACTTTACCGGAGTCTCAACTGCCCTGGAAATTCCCGGGCAGTACGACGACGTGAATGCGCCGCCAGATATGGAACGACACGTCACCATAATGGGATTCGCACCCGAAGTACAGGTCTTCGAATCCAAGCAGCGACCAAAAAAAATAACGATGAGAGGAAGCGATGGCAGAGATTATCAGTTCATCGTGAAGGGTGGAGAGGACTTGCGTCAAGACGAGCGCATTCAGCGCTTATTCAGAGCGATGAACGGACTCTTGGCCTCTAATACGGAGTCTCGTGGTAGGGGGTTAGAGGTTCGGACTTTCCATGTCTCCCCTTTATCTAATCGAACCGGTTTGATTGAATTTTTGCGCAAAACTTCGCCGCTGCTTCGGCTTCTGAATAAGCCTGTTGAAGAAGCGAATGTGACTGCATTCGTTGAACATCAACGATGGATTAAAGAGCGCGCAACGGGACTTGGCAAGCGAAAACGAGAATCTGCACACGCAGAAGCGACGACACACAGCGACTACCTCAGTGCGATAGGCAAAGCATCGAAAGACGACTCGTTGGCTACACTCGAGCGATTGAAATCGGCGACGACGTCGCCAGATGCTCTGAGGAAGATTTTGTTTACTGCCGCAGGCAGCGCAGAAGCCTTCGTCATGATGAGGCAGTCATTTGCGACATCTTTGGCATCCTCCAGCATTTGTGGCTACGTTGCTGGAGTAGGCGATAGGCATCTGGACAATATCCTTCTCGATATATCGACGGGAGAGTTGGTGCACATCGATTTTGGGTATGCCTTTGGCACCGCTACACACGCTCTTCCGATTCCTGAACTCGTTCCATTCAGGGCGACTTCAGCTCTTCTTGACGTTCTCTCTCCAATGGACGCGCGTACGTGGCTGGAAACGGACATGTGCCGAACTATGAAGGCGCTTCAGGACGGCTCAACTCTTCTCAAGGGCGTGATGGACATTTTCCTTCGCGATCCCCTAATCGATTGGGAACGCGAATCCGTGAGTGCAGGTACGCAATCACACATCCAGAACAGAATCACTCGCGCGTGGGGCAAATTAGAACTCGACAATCCAGCCCTCGTCGTCGTCGACGAGTGCGAATCAAAGCACAAGAATTCCGCACATTGGGCAGATTTACGCAAGACGCTCGTCGGCGCGATTGCGCCGCCCGCGAAGAAATGCACCGACGTCGAGCATCAAATTCGTGCGTTATTAGACTTAGCGACCAACCCAGAACTCTTAGCCGTCGCGTGGAGCGGATGGCGTCCCTGGCTTTGATAGATTCGAGTAACTTTGATACATGTAGATGCAAACACGACAAACTGCGACGCTTCTCCCCGCCTCGACAGCCACGCGCGACAGCCACGCTCAAACTTCAAATCGCGACCGCGCGCCGCGCGCCGCGGGACGTGATGCGCGCCGCGTAGACCGGGCGCGAACGAACACGCGACACGAACTATTCAATCGTCGCGCGCCGCCGCCGCCGCCTTCATCAGCGGTAGCGCGCGCGGCGAATCCGTTCCGAGACGCGACGCGCGCGATGGATGACATCGCTGCCCTGCACGACGCCTTGCGAAGCGATGGGCTTCGAAAGCGACGGGTGCGTCTCGAATGACCGCGCTCGACCGTCTGCGTCGGTGATGACGCGCGCGGACGCGCAAACGTGCGGGCATCGATGCGAAAGATGACTGACGGCGCGCGCGAGTAATCCAAACAGGATGGCGTCAAGACGCTGTTGCTTCATCTGCAGTCGAGCGATTTCGTGAAACAGCTCGACTTAGGCACGAGAGCGTATGATTCCACGGGAAGCGGTGACGTGCAGCGCACGTGGGCGGGATTGATAAGCTCGGTGATGGTGTGCGTGACGAGCGAGTTGGAGGACGAGAAGCGCGTGGTGGACAAGAACGCGACGTCTTTGTTAAGAAAATTGGTGACGGCTGCTGAGGGAAGAAAGAAGACGAATGGGCTTTCGGCGCCGTTAATTCGGCGCGCGGGCAAGATGTTTGCGCACGTGCTTTACGTCTTACAAACGGGAGATGTGAATTTTGTCGTCGATTATGTGCACGTATTGCGCACCAATTTGCTCGTCGCGCCAGAGTATTGCTCGCGGGCGAAGCAAAGCGTGTTCGAGGGATTGATTCAGTACTTTGCCTCTAATCTTGCGTCGTATCGCGGTGAAGTGATTAACGGTGAAAAGAAGGAGGAGCGGTACCGTGGCGCGGCGGCATTCAATTTGTTGTTGCGCAACTGCCCATTTGATTTGTCAACGAACGCGGTAAACGGTTTGTTTGAGGTGTTCAAAGAAATATTTCAAGATATGCACGAGGATGGACGTACACCCGCTATGATTGTTTCTGCGATGAACAGCTTTCTTCTGAAGACGAGCTTGGACGTGAGTTCGCGCATGGCTTCGCTTCACGAGAGTGTCGCGCCGTATCTCTCGTGGGCTCTCAAGGGAAACGCACGTGACAAGCGCTTGAAAGAGGAACTGATTAAATACTGCCACGTGCACGTCAATTTAGATGTAGTGAGTGATGGCGGCGCTGAATTTCTCGTCGAGTTGCTTGCAAGACAGATCGATGAGATTGGTTCGGACAGATCCATAGGCGGCGACAACGCCGAAAGATTTGAAGTGAAATTGCCGCAAAAGTTGTTGTTTGAGCTCTTCGCAGACTTGGTCATGATTTTGAAGCAACAGAAATCAATTGCGGGAGCGTGTTTGTACGATGGTGAGCGAACGGCGAAGCGCGCGCGAGGGAACGAAAGACCCGTGGAACGCATACTATCAAAGATTTTGAATGACAGTGGTTGCTGGAGCGCCGTGTTTTGCTTGCTTTTGAAACGGCACAGCGCCGCGTTAACGAAGGAAGAGCTAGCTGGTTGCGCGAAACGACTGTTGCACGCGTTGAGCGAAATATTTTCTCAAGGAAGCATGTCAGACATGAAAGCCCTGGCTCACGCAATCTGGTTGATTCGATGCTTGCAGGAAATCGCTGGCACGATGCACAACGAAACGCTAGCATTGTGGACGGATGTGACGAATTGTCTCGTCTACTGGCTTCCAGCGCATCTATCCGACGTTCGCTTAACGAACGATGTGCTTTTACTTTTTGCGGCCATGATCAGTCATAGACTCGTACACCCGTCGTTATTGAGACAGAAATTCTGGTTGCTCAGCATCTTTGATTTTGCTGAGATTCCAAGTTTGGCTACGCTGGAGCTCGCGGGTGCGGTGGCGTCCATCGGGCTGTGTGATCACGTCTTGGCGGGTCGCTCTTATGACAATTATTTTAAGTGGCTAATTCGTGGACTGTCGCAAAAGAATGACGATCGAATGTCATTCTACGGGCGTCGCGCAAATGTGACGTCTTCGTACGATTTAGCGCTGTTGCGTGTGCAATCGGCGATCCAGAATTCATTCATCGCTGGCTCTCACAAACCTTGGATAGACGATATGACGCGTCGTGCGTGGCTAGAAGTGCCCGATGAAGAGCATTTAGAGTTTTTGCGAGGCGTGGACGATCTTCACTTAGTTGCAAAACCTTTCGCCACACTCGAGCTTGAGTTTAGAGATGCGGCAGGGCGCAAAGAGGACGATGGCGCGAAGCGAATCGATACGAAGGAACTAAGCATGGACCCGGAAGTTCATCGCGTAGGTACAGACTGTTTGGAGTACGCGATGACGAACGCGTCGACATCTGAAGACGCGATGCGACTATGCACGATAGCTTTAGGTATTATAGGAGCTGTGGCGTCGGTGGGTCGATCGTCGCGTTCTGTGCAGAGTCTAGATTGGGGCGTGAGCGGGTCGCTCATCAGAACGGTCAAAAACACTATATCTACGGCGTTAGAATATGATACGATGGTGATGCTGAGCGCGAAGACGAGTGTGCTCGAAACCATCCCAATCTTGGCGGGCGCTCTTGAGCAAATTCAACAAGCAGCCGGTTTGGGAGCGAGTTTGGAAGCAACCTCCCACAAACTCGTGAAGGTATTGACTGAAATGACCAAAGACTTTTTGAAAATCATCAGAGATGCACTGCAAGGCAACGGAAGCGTGCCAGCTAGTGCTCGCCAGTCGCAAGAAGCCGTTCAGTTTGATGACAATTTGGACTTTGAGATGGCCGACGCCCCTCTGTCAGAGACGCAGCGCTCAAATACATCTCAGGTGGCGACAACGTCGGGGTCTAATGAACGAGAAACTACAATTGCTTGTGGCGAGCAAGTCATAAGGAAAATTCTGCAATGCTTTAAGTCGATGTCTTTGGTGGTTCCAAACACAGTGACAACATCTATATCGATGTTGCTCCGATACGCCGTTCCTCCAGAAGGTGCGCCACCTCGTGGACCCTGCGGTATTGGTGTTTCTCAAGACATCGCCGAGTTAGTCGTAGACTTTGTTGGATTAGCCGACACGGAGTATCTTATTGATCACCTCGTTCCTTGTCTTCAGGCGGTGGCGAGAGGGCAAGTGAATTTGGATGAGAACACGGGCCTCACTTCTTCTGCTCGTTTATGGTTACTGCATCAGATCACAGTCTTGTGTCACGGAATATGCAGGCTTAAATTGAACGCTTCAAATGATCTGGTTTCGACTCAGGGCACGATACCCAGTAACATACACGAGGTATTGACTGACTTGGTGTCACGAGCCGCCGGTATCTTGGACGGTGAAGCTCCAGCAGCGTTGAGAAATTGCGTCGCTCGCGCAAAATTAGCTGACTGCATTTTTTCGTTGTTCAAGCTGAATATAGACTACTTTCAGCCTAGATTCGGTAGTTCATTGGCTTGGCTTTTAGGGGATGAAAGTTATTTGGTGCGCATACATGCAGGCTCTGCAATTGCGTCCGTACTAGATTTCTACGAAGAAGCGGACCACATGAGTATATTTCAAAATACCGTCGTTCCTGGATTGGCCATCAAGTGTCAGTTTCTCCCGAATGGCAGCTTGAACCTTGGCGATGGTGAAATTGCAGAAACCGAAGCTGAATGGTCTAGCTTGCATTTCATCTCCGCCGTTGGTGTTGTTTCTCGAGTGTTGGAACCGTGGTGCATGTACATAATCGTTCATCATCGAGCGCGTCATGGTGAACGTGTGCAGATACCTGCGATAAACGCGTTAAAGTATCTCGCGGAAGCAACCGGCCACACATCTCTGGAATCTTTCGTTGCCTATCACAGCCGAACTATCGGGAAACTTTGGATAGACTCTGGCGCACCTTTGTCGATGTTGTTTGAAGTGCCAGAATTCTTCGGCTTGTCTCAATCTGCTGAGCGAGAGTCCGTCGCGAATCATCTCAAAAGATCTTTGCTCCCAGCGTTGATATGTGAGCAAGACCGTGACGGATTGAAAACTTTGGCGTCGACTTGCGGAATGGCACACAAGTTCAAGCAAATGATTCAAGGAGATTGGGACGCCATTTACGCGCGTTTGTACGCGTTGGCGGCAACGTCTAATCCCGATCGCAAAGCTATTGAAGCACTCACTTACGCAAATTCCATGGTGGAAAACAAGGGTGGATGGAACCCCAGACATCCTTCGGTGCAGATGCAGATTTTATTCGAGCTGTTGCTCTTAGCACGGGATCCTGTTTCGCCTCCTTACAGTCGATCCAGCGATATTGTGGAAGTCGTCGGTAAGTTTATGGATGAAAAGGACACGAATATTCGGTGGGATGTTAACATTATATTTCAATGCATGTTGCGCATCCACGAGGCGGTTGATATGGCTACGTCATCGAGACATAAATTGAAGACTTTGAACGCGCTGAAAGTTTTGCTCCTGTGCATCGGTGACGAAAGGGTTCGAAGTCCGTCCATATTCCGTTACGTCTACTTCATGCTTATTCCAAATATCAACGATCATACGATCGGCACGCAGTGCATTCAAGTTTTGGTCAACCTAACTCTCAATGCCTACGACGAGCTGCGTCAAGCTGACGACGCCGAAAGTGAACTTGCATTAGCGATGGAAAGTTTCATTATGCCGCTCATGTTTGTCTTGTCTTCTGTCGTGGAGTCAAAGTCAAGTCCGAACGCTCAACGCAATGAGGCTCTAAAGTTATTGACCGCAATCGTCACCAATCCACCGACGTTCATTCATCACGCGCTATGTGTGCTACCGCCGTTGCCAGATGTACCAATGCTGAGCGAAGTCAGATCGATTCTCTCCGTCGCATTTGAGAAGCCGAGCTTTGATATACGTCTGATGTCGCTCGTCGAAAAAGCACCGGCGTTGCCGAAAGCCTTGAGTCGAGTAGTGTTGAGAGCCGGCGGTCTCGAGGCTCTACAGCACAAAACAGAGCTCGCGCGAATGCACAGTCAGAACGAGTCATCTTCCATTCCTGAAAACGTATGGAAATTTGCAGAGCTCGTCTCACCGCTTGGAGACACTGAACTCTTCGCGATCGCCGCTGAGCTTCTTTCTTTACTCGGTCCTTTGAGACCGAACACGTTGGCGTTCATCACGCCAGAGATGAAACTTCCGATTGACTCGAAGCATAACAAAGTCGGACTATCCGAAGCGGGCTCTTTCGTGTTTGATGTTCTCAAGTACTTGAGCGGCCTTCTCTGCTCGCCGATGAGCTCGACTGTTCGCGCGGCAGCGACTACCATTCAATCGTTACTCATGGTAAAAAAAGCGGCCACCGTCATGGACCGGATGTCTAAAATAGACAAGGCATATCTCCTGCCTCTTGAGCATCCTTCGTTGCCATTGGTGCCTGGATCTGTCAGCGCAACCATCAACGTCACAGACGCATACGCTCTCGATGATGAACGTCTTTGGACAGTCAAGCAGAACGGTTCCGAGACGAAGTACGAAGAATTGATTTGTCGTCTCAGCCACAGGTTGATAAGCGAGTGCAAACCACATACGAAGAGTAAGAATGAGCCTGAGTTTACGTTAACGGTGTTCGAATTATTGGGACCGTTGATGATTTCTGACGCCGGATTGGCAGAGTTGGTGTTCGCGCCCATTTTGTATGAGATCACTAGCACGCGCGGTAATTTGTCGATTCCTGCGAATCGAGAGGTGCGCGATCGCCTGAGCCGCGGGGTTTCAATTTGTTTAAGTCGCACAAATTTGCCAGAAGGAACAAAGGCGGCGAAGTTCATGTTACGCGCTCTTGATTACTTGCGCGGTAAGCGCATGCGGGCATTTAGGATGGTTGATACGCTTCC
>JACLAB010004748.1_pt1 | contig 31495 bp, 26 predicted proteins | sample 8027921 | NCBI WGS metagenome assembly JACLAB01 (sample SAMN15725117, study PRJNA655200) | protist metagenome | isolation source: fluorescence activated cell sorting (FACS) single amplified genomes of... | place: USA: West Boothbay Harbor, Gulf of Maine | collected 2000-07-19 | reverse complement strand
AAAGGGTTATTGTATTCAACACTCCAACATGATGATGAAACATGTCCCAGTTTAGGAATAGGCGTTGGAGCCTTATCATTTGCTACTATATGGGAGCCTTCGGGTATTTTACTTTTCTTATCAACTGGAACTAAACCAACAATTGTTTGTCTATCTTCAGCTACAAAGGCATCTTTAGACAAAGATCTCTTTCCAATAAAATCTTTTTTCTGACTTACCATACCATTCAAACCAACATCAAAAGGAATTGATCTACCATCTAATTCTGGACCAGCAACGTGTCCCATTTCTATTCTAAGAGTTGAAAGTGCTTCAGTGCCATATGGCTGCACTCCAAAGTCTGATCCGACTTCCATAATCTTCTTCCATAAATGTAGACCATAATCTGATTCAACATTGACCTCATAGGCAAGTTCACCTGAGAAAGAAATTCTATAAATTCTTGCAGGAATATCACCGAGTTTAGTATCTAGTAAGCCCATGAATGGGAGGCCTTCATTGGATAAGTCATCTGATGGAAACATTTTACTTAAAAGCTCTCGTGATTTAGGGCCTGCTACTGCAACACCTGCAAACTGCTCAGTTGAAGATAAAACATTAACCTCTAATTCTGGCCATACCACTTGAAGATAATACTCAAGGTGAGATAAAACATTAGCAGCTTGAGCGGTTGTTGTAGTCATATGGAAATGATTATCTGATATTCTAGATGTAGTTCCGTCATCCATAACCATTCCATCTTCTCTTAACATAACTCCATATCGAGCCTTTCCAACAGGGAGTTTCAACCAAGCATTGGTGTAAATTCTATTCAAAAACTCAGGTGCATCAGGGCCTTTGATGTCAATTTTACCTAATGTTGTAACATCACAAATGCCAACATTTTTTCTTACATTCGCTGCTTCACGGTTGACGGCATCGTTCATAGTCTCATTTCCCCTTGGATAATATCTAGGTCTAACCCATAAACCTGCTGCTACAAACACAGCATTATTTTCCTCATGCCATTTGTGAATAGGCGATTTACGTGTAGGGAGGTAGTGATTGCCCACTTCCCTTCCAACAATCGTTCCTATAGTTACTGGAGTGTAAGGTGGTCTAAAGGTTGTGTGACCAACCTCAGGTACGATCTTTTTTTCAATCTTTGAGACATATTGAAGACCATTCAAGTTACTTGTTTTACCTTGATCACCAGCCATACCAAGAGTCGTATATCTTTTTACATGCTCAATTGATCTAAAACCCTCTCTTAAAGCTAATTCAACGTCTGAGACAGCAACGTCATTTTGGAAATCTATAAACCTTTTAGGTTTTTTTCCATCAGGTAGAGGCATACACCATAACTTTTCGTGGGATTCTTGTGAGGGTTCATTTGAAATTGGTGTGTCAGTCTTTGAATTATTTGAGGTGAACTTATTAGATAGTTCAAATCCAACCTGAAATCCTTCTGCTAAAGATTGATCTAGGGTGTAGGAGCCATTCGCAGCACCAATAGCGGTTTCTTTTTGTCTTTTTTGATCTGGCACATAAGCATCAATTTCTTCTTTAAATTTTAATTTATTTCCCGCTTGGGAAGACAAGTGAACTGTTGGTGTCCATCCTCCTGACATACAAATACAATCACACTCAACTTCTTCGTATGAAATAAAATTTTCTTTGTCGCTATCTAATTTACCTATAGTTGCAGATTTAATTTTAAGATGACCTTTTGTGTCCGCAATTCCTGAATTAAATCTAATTTTAACACCTAGGTTTTGAACTTCTTTTACAAGTTCTCCATTAGAATTATCTCGAGTGTCTAAGATAATAGGAGTAATATCATTTTTTAAAAATTCTATAGCAGCTGAATAAGCTGTGTCATTGTTTGTGAAAATTATTGGTTTTTTTCCAACCAGTGTCTCGTAGACTTTCATATATTCATTTGCAGCAGATGCTAATAAAATTCCTGGTCTGTCATTGTTTCCAAAAGAAATTGGTCTTTCTATTGAACCTGTAGAAACAATTACCTCTCCTGCCCTTATATAATGGAGTCTTTGACGGGGTGTATATTGATTTGGATTTTCAATATGATCACTTACTCTTTCAAACATGACAGTCATATTATGATCATAATAACCAAAAACTTGAGATCTATTTTTTACAGTAACATTAGGGAGATTTTTTAACTGTGAAATGACATCGCTGGCCCATTCTCTACCAGACATATTTCCGATAGTAACTTCATCATTTAAAAGAGAGCCGCCAAAATGTGCTTTGTCTTCAGCTAATATAACTCTAGCACCATTTTTTGCAGCAGCTAGAGCACTAGCTAAACCCGAAGGTCCTGAGCCAACAACTAAAACATCACAATGTTCGTAATTATGTTCATATCGATCTGGGTCAGGGCTTAATGGTGCGATACCCATACCCGCAGCCTTTCTAATAATAGGTTCATAAATTTTATACCAAAAACTTTTTGGCCACATGAACGTTTTGTAATAAAAACCAGCAGGAAAAAAGCGATTCAATAAATTATTTATTTCTCCAATATCAAATTTTACAGAGGGCCAACAATTCTGACTATTGGCTACAAGTCCTTCAACCAGTTCTACTTCTGTTGCTATTATATTTGGCTCAGAGCGATTGCCTTCATGCAACTGAACCATAGCATTAGGCTCTTCAACGCCCGCGCCTAAAAATCCTCGGGGTCTATGGTATTTAAAACTTCTACCAACTAAATGCACACCATTTGCTATTAAGGCAGAAGCAAGAGTATCGCCTTCATAGCCTTGGAAAGACTCACCGTTAAATGTAAAATTTAGAATTTTATTTTTATTAATTAAACCTATAGAGTTTGTCGTACGAAATTGATTACTCATTAAAATCCTCATTCATTTTACATGTTGCAAATATTTCATGGGTAGCTGTATCTCTTGATGCTTTAAACCATTGCCTACAACCTGAAGTATGATGCCATAACTCTGTGTGCTTACCTCTCGGATTGTCTCTAAAGTAGACAAAGTCATCCCAATCTTTTGTATTTATTTCCTCACCAAGAGCAGGTCTTTTTACATTACCGTCTCCGCCATAAGAAAATTCATTTTGTGATCTCTTACCACAATGTGGGCACCTAATTTCTAACATCGATTAACCGATCCAAGGTTTAGGACCGACACCCTTTTCATCAATAATTCTTCCTGAATGAAATCTTTCCAGATTAAAATCAGCATTTAATTCGTGAACTTCATTTTTAGCAATAGTATGAGCAAATACATATCCAGAGCATGGAGTAGCCTTAAAGCCACCATAGCACCATCCACAATTTAGATATACTCCGTCAATATGTGTCTTATCAATAATAGGTGATCCATCCATGGACATATCCATAATACCACCCCAAGTACGGAGCATTTTCAATCTACTAAAGTTAGGAAATACAGCCAATCCACCAGTTAAAACATGTTGTATCATCGGCATGTTTCCTCTTTGTGCATAGCTATTATAACCATCTAAATCTCCACCCATGACCATCTCACCTTTATCAGATTGACTGCAATAAAAATGACCAGCCCCAAATGTGACTACTTGATCTAGTAATGGTTTGACCGGCTCTGATACACAAGCTTGTAAAACATGCGCTTCAATTGGCAGTCTCATATTTAACATATCGGCTAACAATGTAGTACTACCTGCAACACACAAACCTACTTTTTTTGTCTTGATGCTACCTCTTGAGGTTTGAACACCCGAAACCTTACCATCGGTAATATCAAATCCAGTAACTTCACAATTTTGAATTATATCAACTCCCATAGAGTCAGCTTGTCTTGCATACCCCCAAGCAACAGCATCATGTCTAGCAGTTCCTCCACGAGGTTGCATTAATCCACCATGAATAGGAAAGCGACATGTATCTGAAAAATCAGCAAAAGGAATCATTTTTTTTAATTCATCCCTACCGAGAAGAACAGCATCAATTCCATTAAGCCTCATTGAATTGCCTCTTCTTGCATATGCATTCATCTGTGCATCAGAGTGAGCTAGGTTTATTATTCCTCTTGGAGAATACATGACATTATAATTTAATTCTTGGCTAAGAGTTTCCCATTGCTTCATACCAAACTCATAAAAGTGAGAGTTTGCATCAAACATATAATTAGATCTGAGGATGGTAGTATTTCTTCCAATGTTACCTCCACCAATCCAGCCTTTTTCTAAAATAGCAACATTTGTAATTCCATGTTCTTTTGCTAAGTAGTAAGCAGTAGCTAAGCCATGACCGCCACCGCCAATAATGATAACGTCATATTCTTTTTTTGGCTCTGGGTTCTTCCACGCTACTTCCCAATCCTTGTGATTGGTTAGAGCATTTTTAACTAAACTAAATATAGAATATTTTTGCATTTGAGTTCCTAACTTAGGAGATAATACATTTTGAATTTAAATACAAATAAATATTGTTTCAAATTATGAAACAAATTTACGCATGCAAAAATACACATTTTTTTTAAAAAAAGGATAATAATGGACAAATAATTATTAAAAAAACGTCTATAGATATGACAAAAAGGATAAAAAAAAAATTTTTATCTATTTGTTATTAACATATATTAATTAAAAAATTATTTTGATCTTAGGAGGATTTAAATGAGAGTTTGTATTATAGGTGCAGGACCAAGCGGAATAGCTCAACTTCGTGCCTTCGAATCAGCTGAGAGAAATGGCGAAAAGATACCTGAAATTATCTGTTATGAAAAACAAGAGGATTGGGGAGGTCTTTGGAATTATACATGGAGAACTGGAACTGATGAATACGGAGAACCCGTTCATGCGAGTATGTATCGTTATTTATGGTCTAACGGACCAAAAGAATGTTTAGAGTTTGCTGATTATACATTTGAAGAACATTTTGGAAAACCAATAGCTTCCTATCCTCCAAGAGCTGTTATGTTGGATTATATCCAAGGAAGATTAAAAAAATCTAACTTTAGAGATAAAATTAAATTTCGAACACCTGTAAGGGAAGTAGTCTATAACAAAGATAAAGATAATTTTAGTGTCACAGCTCACAACTTAGTAGATGATTCCAAAACTACCGAAGAATTTGATTATGTTGTTTGTGCATCTGGACACTTCTCAACACCAAACGTTCCAAACTTCAAAGGGTTAGAAAAATTTGGTGGCAGGGTTATGCATGCTCATGATTTTAGAGATGCCCTAGAATTTAAAGATAAAGATATTTTGATTGTTGGTACCAGTTATTCTGCAGAAGATATCTCTTCGCAATGTTGGAAGTATGGTTGTAAATCTGTTACCATAAGTTACCGAACAAATCCAACTGGCTTTCATTGGCCTGATAATTTTTCACAAGTACCTTTAATTGACCATATAGAAGAGGGCAATAAAGTCACTTTTATTGATGGAACAACTAAGGTTGTTGATGCGATTGTGCTTTGCACAGGGTACCTTCATCACTTCCCTTTCCTTCCAGATGAGCTAAAACTCAAAACCAATAATTGTCTATGGCCGCTTGGAATATATAAAGGCATTTTTTGGGTCGATAACCCCAAAATGATGTATCTAGGAATGCAAGATCAATTTTATACTTTTAACATGTTTGATGCTCAGGCTTGGTACGCACGAGACTTTATACAAGGTAAAATTTCACTGCCAAATAAAGAGGAAATGCTTAAAAACAACCAACAATGGAAAGATAGAGAGGAAAAGCTTGAAACAGATGAAGATATGATTTGGTTCCAAGGTGATTATACAAAAGAGTTAATTGAGGCAACTGATTATCCTACTTTTGACATTGAAGGTGTTAACAAAACATTTATGGAATGGGAACATGACAAACATAATGACATCATGGGCTATAGAAATAAGTCATACAAATCACTGATGACAGGCAATGTCGCTCCAAAACATCATACAGCTTGGTCAGAAGCATTAGACGACTCAGCAGAAACATATTTGAAAAACTAAATTAATGATATTCCAGCTCTTAAGAATTCTAAGAGCTGGATAAAAAAAATGAGCAATAATACAATTAATCTTATCGGTTGGATTTTATTTATCATATCTGCTGTAGGCTTTATTATTTCTAGTATCGGTAGCTTTTGGGCTATGTTTGGAAGTATATTTTTCTTCATCGCTTGTTTTGTATTCTTAATTCCTTTTTTTAGAAAAAAAAAAGATTAGCTTGATGTTTTACTCAGGAGTTTGTTTTGGAACAAATAACTTAGAAGAAGCAGGCAAATTTTACGATGTTGTTTTTAAATCTATTAATGTTGTGAGATGTCAAACAACTCAAAACGAAATTGGATATGGATACTCAATTGAAGAGGAATGTTTTTGGGTAATTAAGCCTTTTAACAAAGAACCTGCAACAAGAGGTAATGGTTCTCAAATGATTATTACCGCCAATTCAAAAGATGAAGTGGATCTCTTTTATGAAACAGCCATAAAGGCTGGTGGCCAAAGTGACGGTGCACCAGGATTTCGAGACCATACCCCAAATTATTATGGCGCCTACATCAAAGACTTAGATGGAAATAAAATCCATATTTATAAAATAATATAAGCTACTTCAATTACTACGGAATTGTTTTGTCTTTGCCTTTAGGTATCAATTTATCTTTATCATAAAATGGTAAGTCAACAACATCACATTCAACAAAATCACTATCTTGCGTCTCAGCTCTGACTTTGCTATTCATCCAATCATCAGAATAATCAAATCGAACATAAGCTATAAATTTTTTTAATGTTGGAGACCAAGTAGACGCTGGCAAGAACCCTATACTTTTATCATCGGATAAATATATATTAGATTTATACTTTAAAGGCTTGTCTGAGATTAAACCAAATAATCTTTTTCCATTCTTTAAACTAAAATTTTCTAGTGATTTTTTACCAATAAAATCATCCTTATCTAAATCAACTAAAGAACCTAACCCGGCCTCATACGGGTTCATTGAAGAGTCAAAGTCTGTGTTGTTATCCAAAATCCCCCCTTCTATTCTTCTCATCTCCATAGATAAGATACCATCAAGCTGAAGTCCTAATGGGGCACCTACATCAATTATAGTATTCCAAAGTTTTTTATAGTCAGTGTTTCCAGCTAATGAATATATTTCATAACCTAACTCTGCAGTCCAACCTGTTCTTGAAATATAAACTTTTTGATTTGCTATCTCAAAGTATCCTGAATGATAATATTTAAAATCATCATTAATAGATCCATTAGTTAATTGTGATAAGATTTCTTGAGAAGCTGGGCCTTGTACTTGTATCACTCTTGATGAGGGGTCTGTAATTTTTACATCATAGTTACCTTGATGAGCTTTTAGCCATGTTTCTAGTGGACCATCAGGCTGTACATACCAATACTTGTTTTCATCAAGTCGAAAAAAAACTCCATCAATAAATATTCCACCATCTTCATTACAGGCAATAGCGTATCTACCCCTGCCCACCTTCATGGTTGATATTTTTCTACTAAAAACTTTATCTAAAAATTTCCCTGCATCTGGGCCCTCTATTTGAATAGGTTTTTCAGGCACATCATACATGACTGCTTTTCTTCTAAGTCGCCAATACATATCCTCTACATTATTACCTAATGAAATAGGATAAAAACGTTCAGCATATACGCCGTATAAATTGCTTTCCTTATGATAAAAATCAAAATAAGGCCCTTTATCAAATCTTTTCATACCAACGTGCAATGTTGTAGATTTACTCACAAAAACAGCTTCTTTTCCTATAGAGTCTCTGATGGTCATGTAATACCTTTCTTAATAGTTTTTTAGAAAAACTAAAAAAACATAATGAATAATAAGGAATTACAATATATTAATTTAATAAATCTAAAATGCATAAGATCTATATAATTTTTTAGATAAACTAAAAATGACAAAATGGCTTCCATCACTTAACTCTCTAAGGGCATTTGAGGTAACCGCTAGACACAAAAGTTATAGAAAGGCTGCAGAGGAATTAGGAGTCACTACCGCCGCCGTTCAACAACTAGTAGAAAAGCTTGAATTGGCAATTGGTGAAAAGTTATTTACAGGAAGAGGAGTAAACTTAAAAATTACACCTGTTGGAAATATTGGCTTTGAAGAACTCTCATTATCTTTCAAACAAATAGAGCAGACTGTAAAAAGATTGAGGTTAAAAAATAATAAAAAGTTAGTTATTTCATCAGACCCATCATTTGCGTCTGCATGGTTAGTTCCAAGACTTAATAGCTTTAAAAAAGCAAACCCCACTATAGATGTGCTTATCGATTCTTCTGCGAATTTAGTTGATTTAGATAGTGATGCTGCAGATTTAGCAATTAGATTTGGTGTGAATGACTATGATAATAATAAAGTTGTATACAATCTCTATGACGAATATTCTTGTGCATATTGTAGCCCAGCTTTAATCGATAGACTAGAAAGGCCAATAAGCATTTATGAGATTGTAAAGTTTCCTATTTTAAGATGGGACCTTTCTCAATTCAAATGGTCAATAAATACAAAAAAATGTATGGATTGGAAAATTTGGTTAGAGGAGGCAAAATTTTCTAATTTTTCTGAATTAACATATGGACCTATATTCAGTGATTACAACTTAGCTTTACAATGTGCTATTGCTGGTCAGGGATTTATTTTAGGAAGCAAGCCCATTTTAAAAGATATAATAAATAAAAATTTATTAATCGATCCCTTTGGTATAACTATGAAAACAAATCTGAGATATGATCTTGTCTTATCTGAAAAATCCTTAGACAGACAAGAAGTGAGGATATTTATTGAATGGATTAAAAAAGAAAAAGCTATCTCTGATAAATAATTCTAAGCCCTTACTCTTGATTTTGTAGGATCATAAAATGGGAAGGCTACTACTTTGGCTTTAATTCTTTTTTGGTGGCCATCAAGCTTACCAATTTCAACTTCAGTATCTAAATCACAGTAATTATTATTCATTTTACATAAAGCTATATTTTTATTTAATACAGGTGATTTCATCCCACTTGTAATAATTCCTATTTGCTCTCTTCCATTCTCAGAAGGGTGAACACAATCGCCATGACCACAAATTTCATTACCTTCGATTTCTAAGCCTACAAGTTTTCTTTGAGGGTTGGCCTTTCTTTCAATGAGATTTGCTTTACCAATAAAATCATCCTCTTTTGATTTCAAAGGAACGGTAAAACCTATTCCTGCTTCAAAAGGATCAGTCTGGTCATCAAATTCATAATTAGCAAATATTAACCCTGCTTCTATTCTAACTAAATCAAGTGCATCTAAACCCATTGGAATAATATCAAATTCCTTCCCTGCTTCCATAACAGCATCCCATACTTCAGTTGCTTTACTTGGGTGACAAAAAATTTCATAACCAAGCTCACCTGTATAGCCTGTTCTAGATACCATAATTGGAATACCATCTAGAGTGTGGAGTCTTGCTATTGTAAATCTAAACCACTCTAAATCATTCAAAGGAGTTTGATGAGGGGGCGTCCAAACAATTTTTTTAAGAATATCTCTGCTTTTAGGCCCTTGTACTGAAACATTATGTAAATTGTCTGTCGAAGATTTAACCCAAACTTTTAGTCCCATTTCTTTTGCTTTATCCCTTAACCACTCACCACAGTATTCATCTCCACAAATCCATCTAAAATTATCATGGGTCATTTTGAAAACAGTTCCGTCATCAAGCATACCACCATGGTCATAGCACATTGCAGTATAAACAACCTGGCCAACAGAAAGCTTTCTGATATTTCTTGTACATGTTCTTTGAAGGAGCTCCTCTGCATCAGGACCGCTTATTTCAAATTTTCTAAGAGCAGATAAATCCATGATAATTGCTCTCTCTCGACAAGCTTCATATTCTTTGAGGGCACCTTGATTATTATAATTAGATGCTAGCCAAAATCCTTTATACTCAACAATATTTTCAGTAAGACTTGCAACCCTTGGGTGAAATCCCGTTTCTTTGGTTAATTTTGGTTCTGCGTCTGGTTTCATTCTAAATGCTACTCCTTTACTAAAAGGCTTATTGGGCCTATAAACTCTAACAAATATATCAGTAGGGTTCCATCCGTTCGCGGCATCAACGTCATCAGGGCAAGCGGAAGAGACACATACAAGATTTTTCAAAGCTTTAAACATCACATAATCACCGGGTCTAGACCACGGTTCATCAAAAATAAGAGCATTATTTGCATCAATAGCAGTGTTATAAAAAAGGTTAATGGCATTCCAACCCAATCTTTTTCTAAGAGTAAATTTATTTAAAACATAATTGAAATTATCTGAACAATTTGGGTGACCAAAGTACCCTAAATCATCATAAAATTTTGAAGTACAAGCTGTTCCAAAGGTATCATGGCGCCCAACAGTATCACGGTAAACCTCAAGCATCGGGTATTGGTTTTCGTCATAATATTTTGAATGAAGGCCTGGGAGCGGGTAAGCGCTTCCCATTAAATATCTACTATTAGTTGTATCTATTCCAAGTTCTTGGCCTTTGTGAAGTTTATCAGCATCAAAAGCCATAAAATCTGAGCACTGTCTTCCGTAAATATCAATTACTTGAATAAAATCGCCTTCTTGAACTTCATATGACATTGCTGTGTATCTTTTAACAAAGATTTCTTCTACCGGATCCATTAAAGGATCAGGTAATAAAAATTCACCCTCTTCTCTTTTTTTTGCTCTTTGAACTATCACCCTAAGCTCTGATGCAGGTGTATTATCATGGGTAATCTCTGTTTCGCCCGGGGCAGATATAATACAAATAGATGAGTCACTTGAAGTAAATTCCTCAATAGATTTTGCTTCAGAATTTTTTGAAAAAACTAAAACTGATTGATTTATTGATTGAACCTCGTGGCCCAGTTTTTTTAATTTTAAGTATGCTATTTGTGCAGACTCCTCACTACTTGTAAGAATTTTTTTTGTTAATTCGCCCTTATGTTCACTTTTCAATCCCAATGGTGAGAGGCTGCACTCTCCATTTGAGTTAAAAGAAACTAGTTCTGCCTGCTGAAGACCCTCAAGATTTATTATTTGAAACTTATCACCTGAGTGAAGTTTTAGAGTAATTGAACCGCCGGCATTAACTAAATAGTTTTCTAAATTATCACCTAAGGCAGGTAGGCCTGGTTCATAGGGTTTTGTAATTCTTGGAATGATCATAGTTAATGAGACATCTTAGAAAATAAATTTAATACTAACACTCCTAAAATTATTAATGAAATACCAATGATTCCAGGAACATCAATGACATTTTTAAAGAAAAATATTCCAAGTAAGGTTATCAATACTATTCCAAGACCAGCCCAAAGACCATAAACAAATCCAATAGATGAAAATTCATTTAGACATCTTGATAAAAAATAAAAACACGCAACATACGCAATAGCACTCGAAATCGTTGGTAAGATTTGTGTATATCCATTTGAAAATTTCAAAGAGATCGTCCCAATAACTTCAAAAATAATAGCTAATGATAAATAGACAAACTTTAACACTATGCCAAACCAAGAGCTTTTTTTCTATCTTCTGCCCATTTTCTTACAATCACGTCTACCGAGATGGCAATTAAAGAAACAAATACCCCAAGCGTTAAGGCTACTCCTGCCCCATCTTTAGTTCTAGATAATGCGCCAAAAATAATTTGACCTAGGTCTTCAGTTCCGATTAAAGCTCCTAAGATGACCATCTGTAATGAGAAAACTACTGTTTGATTTACACCCAGCATAATTGTGGGAAATGCAATTGGTATCTCAATGTTTGTCCATCTTTGCATTCGTGAAACTCCAGACATTGTTCCAGCCTCATGAAGTGAAAGTGGAACACTCTTTAATCCCCAAACTGTGTATCGTGTTGCGGGTACAGTGCCATATATAATTGCCGCAATTAAAACTGATGTATCAGTGATATTAAATAGAAATATAACTGGTATTAAATATACAAAAGAAGGAAAGGTTTCAAAAAAATCACAAACCGATAAAATAAACTGAGATCCTCTTTCGGTTTGGGAAAAAATAGAACCAACTATAATTCCATTTAATGATGCCATTAAAACTGCAAATGTAGCCATGTACATAGTTATTAATGCTCGATCCCAATATTCAGATAAGGCAATAAAAAGTAACATGCCTCCCACTATCAAACCTGTTCTTAACCCTCCTACAATATAACCAACTCCCATAGCCAAGGTAAAGGTTGCTACAACTGGCATTCCTAAATAAGCTTTTTTCATTGGAATTAATACTTGAGTTATTAAAAATTTATTAAATGTATTTAATGTATAAAAAAAAGTATCCCAGACCCAATCAACACCAGCGTCAATATAATGAGCTATTGTTAATCCTTTTTCTAGAGGGATTAAATAGAGATAGTTAATTTTATCAAAATAACCGTTAGCTATAAAAGCAATTATAGAAAAGATTATTAACGCAATTCCAAAAAGAATTAAGGGCCTATATCTCTCAAACAGTGATAAATTTTTAAAATAATCTATAGGTTTGTTTGCCCATGCTTTTGTATATCTATCTAAGATGACTGCAATAATTACTATGCACAACCCAGCTTCAGCTGCTTTTCCAATCTTTAGACTATTCAAAGCAACTTTTAAATTCAAGCCTAAGCCTTTTGCACCTACAAAAGATGCAATTACTACCATTGCCAAACATTGCATAATTACAGTATTAACACCATTAAGAATATCTCTTCTAGCAGTAGGAATTAATACCTTGAATAACAATTGAAATTTAGTACATCCACTCATTAAACCTGCTTCAACCACCTCAGGTGAAATTCTTTTTAAACCCAATATGGTATTTCTGATCATAGGCGGAGTTGCGATAATAATAGTAGCAATGGATCCGGCGTGATCACCTAATCCAAAGAGCGCAATTATTGGAACAAGATAAGCAAACTGAGGCATTGTTTGCATTATGTTTAAGACTGGCTGCAAGGCTGTTTCAACTTTCTTATCTAAGTAACCCCAAATACCAAAGGAAAGTCCCAAAACAAAACAAATAGGAGTGGTAATCAAAACAAAAGAGAGAGTTTGAATAGAAGGCACCCAGTTTCCGAAAACAGCAATATATAAAGCCCCTATTCCTCCTAGTAGCCCAAGTCTAATTCCATTTAGCTGATATCCTAAAATAAAAGCTCCAACTGCACCGGCTGTCCAAGGTAGTGCTGGCCAAGTTAACCAATCATTTTCTTTAAGCCATGCGTCACTTACAAATACATCAATAATTTTATCTCCACCTAATAATAATTCTCTTACAAAAGTAATTAAAAATAACAAACTTTGAGAGACAGATTTTGTAAATTCTCTAAAAGCAGCTTTTTCTTCATACATTTCAAATACAGGATCCCACACCTTTAAAGGGAACCAGTCATAGAGTGCAGAAAAAATAATATTGTTGATTGCGAGAGGGATGCCTTTAAGAAGAGAAGGCAATCTCCAAAGGTAATTCCCCTCATTGTGAGGGACTAAATAATAAAAAGAAAAAAATAAAACTAAAAGAATCCCAAACTGAGTCGGTTTAGATTTTCTTATAAGGTCTAAATAATTTTTATCCACCAAATAAAACTTTAATTACTTTTGAAGGGTTTATAGAGCCAACAATATTATCGTTCTCATCTTTTACTTTAATAATATTATTACTATTAAGAATTTTTTCAGCCACAGTCTCTATAATATCGTTTTGGGAAATCGCAAAATCACCTGAAGCATTTGTATCAACAGCATCCATAATTGAGCTAATTTTTAAAACCTTTTCTCTTGGGACGTCTTCAGTAAATCTTTTAACATAATCTGTTGCAGGATTTAAAACTATATTATCTGGTTTATCTAATTGCTCAATAATTCCATCTTTCATAATTGCTATTCTGTCAGCCAGCCTAAGAGCTTCATCAAAATCATGAGTTACAAACATAATTGTTTTATTAAGCACTGATTGAAGTCTTAAAAATTCATCTTGCATTTCTTTTCTAATAAGAGGATCAAGGGCTGAAAAAGGCTCATCTAAAAACCAAATATCTGGCTCTACAGCGAGCGATCTTGCAATGCCTACTCTTTGCTGTTGACCACCAGATAGCTCTCTTGGAAAATAATTTTCTCGTCCTTTTAAACCAACTAGTTCAACCATTTCCAAAGCTTTATAAATACTATTATCAGTGCTAACACCTTTAACCTGGAGAGGAAAAGCAATATTTTCTAAAACTGTTTTGTGAGGGAGAAGAGCAAAATTTTGAAAGACCATTCCCATTTTTTCTCTTCTTAGTTCTATTAATTGCTTGTTATTCATCAAACAAATATCTTCACCATCAACCAGGATTTTACCAGATGTGGCATCTGTTAGCCTTGAAATGCAGCGCAAGAGAGTTGATTTACCTGAGCCTGAGAGACCCATAACTACAAGCATTTCTCCTTTATTTACCTCAAAAGAAGCGTCATTAACTCCCACAATACAACCAGCTTCTTGAAATCTAGCTGCATCGACCTCGCCCTTGCTTTCAGAAAGTAATTTTTGGGCGTTATCTCCAAAAATTTTATAAACAGAACTGCAACTTATAGTTGGTGACATATATTGAACCTTATCTCCTAAAAATTTATTGAATTATAGCCCTCCCTTTAAAAGGGAGGGCTAAAAAATAAAGTACTACTTCATAAAGAGATCGATTTGACCTCTATTATTTGCGATATATGCAGTAGCAGCCTCAGCGTGAGTCATGCCACCGTTATCAACGTAGTTAGCCATTTCACCAATATTACCTGATGTAAATTCCATTTTTGTATAGAACTTGTATGCAGATGGATGAGTGATTGGGAACTTAATATGAGCTGCTTTCTTTAACCAACCAATTGGAGAACCGCAACCTGTAGTTTCTAATGAACCACCGTCTTCCATTCTACAGCCTTGGAAGAAAGGAGGGAATTCGATAAATACGAAACCTTCAGCATCAGTAAAGTTTGGAGTCCAGTTAAAGATAACTGTTCCTCTTCCTTCTTTTTTTGCAGCAGCTAATTCTGCCCATAATGCATCAGCACTACCGGCAAATTTTACCATCCACTTATCGTCTAAGCCAAGACCTTTAAGTCTGTTAGGCATAACGTCAGTGTGCCACTCATAAGGACCTTCTAGCCATCTACCTTTACCTTCAGAGTCAGGTGTTGCAAAATTAGCTACGCACTCATCAGATTTCAAAGCTTCCCAACTTGGAAGACCTGGGCATAAATTTTCATCAATAACCCATTGAGGAACACCCATATCTTCAAGTGTAGGAGCAGGGTGAGATCCAGCGTCAATCAATCCACCTTTATCCATAGCTTCATACATTGGCTTAGCCATAGTTGACTGCCAAGTTTCGTGAGCAACGTGTAATTCTCCAACACGAACAGCTTCATATCTTGTTGCTGATTCGGCAGGAACTAGCTCAACTTCATAACCCATTTCTTCCCAAGCTTGTTTCATAACATGGGCTGTTACGATTTGACTTGACCAGTTTAAAACTGGGATTCTAATCGGATCTGCTGCTTTTGCTACAGTAGTAAAACCAGCAAACAAGACTAGAGCATAAAATAATGAAAATAATTTTTTCATAATTTCCTCCATTTCCTATTATAATAGTTAAACGATAATATGATATTAATGCCTTACCTAGAAGTAAAAAAATTCACATAATGAAACAAAAAAATATCAGTAAAATGAGAATTATTTCAGAGAAGTGTGTAATTATTGATAAAAAAAAACTATCCCACAACTACAACGAGATAAAAAAAAGGATCGGGATTTCAAAAATTATACCTGTAATCAAAGGGGATGCCTATGGGCATGGAATAATTGAATGCTTTAAAGTACTCTATAGGTGTGGTTCGAGAAACTTCTACGTAGCTAGGCTAGAGGATGCCATAAAGTTAAAAAAACAAAATTATAAAAACATAAATGTTTTTTTGCTCTCTGGAACAACCTCTAAAGAAACTTGTGATCAATTAAGTAAATATCAAATTTATCCAATCATCAATAATCTTAGTCAATTAGAAATAATAAATCAGTATCTTAAGGCCATACCATATGTTTTACATTTCGATACTGGTATGAATCGATTAGGCTTCAAATACAGTGAAATAAGTCGAATAAAATCATTAACTAAAACTAACCTAATTAAATTTATTATGACTCACTTATCCTCTGCAGATGAAAAAAATATGATAGAGTGTAAATATCAACTTAATCAGATAAAAAAAATTAATAGTTATTTTAAAAAACCATTAAGCATTGCTAATTCATCAGGTATTTTTTTAGGTAAATCGTTTCACCAAAGTTATGTAAGACCTGGAAAGAGCCTCTATGGAATAAATCCCTTTTTCAAAAAATCTTTTGGATTGAAAGGAGTAATGAGTATTTTTGCGCCTATTCTTCAAATAGCTACAATAGCTAAAGGACAAACAGTTGGTTATGGTAAAAGTTATAAAGCGAAGAAGACAACTAAGGTTGCAACTATTGATTTTGGATATTCAGATGGATATCTAAGATCTGGGATAAATAAAGTTAAAGTATTTATTGATGGAAATGCTTGTGATGTTATTGGAAGAATTTCTATGGATTTAATCACTATTGATGTTTCAAATGTTGAAGATAAAGATTTGTATCTCGGTAAGGCCGTAGAAATTTTAGGTGACAATCAATCTTGTGAAGATTTAGCAATTCAAACAGGAACTAATGAACATGAGGTTTTAATTTCTTTGGGAATGAATTCTAAAAAAGTATATATTTAAGAAAATGTATGAAGCACCAGTAAAAGATTTAAATTTTGTAATCAAAAATTTAATCAATTTAGAAGAATTAAATAAAATCTCTGACTATCAAGATTTTTCTGATGATTTGGTTGATGCTATTTTGGAAGAAGCAGGAAAAATAGGATCAGAAGTCCTGGATCCCTGTAATTTATCAGGTGATCATGAGGGTTCAAAAAGACTTGATGATGGGGAAGTAATAACACCAAAAGGATATAAAGAAGCCTATGAAAATTTAAGGGATGGCGGGTGGTTTGGTCTGGAAGCAAAAGAACAATTTGGTGGACAGCAAATTCCAGTAACCTTGTCTGCCGCTGTTAATGAAATTTGGCATAGCTCTAATATGTCTTTAGCTTTATGCCATTTGCTTACACAGGGGTTAATCTACGCTCTGCAAAAATCCGCTTCAGATGAGCAGAAAAATTTCTATATTCCAAAGCTAGCATCAGGTAGCTGGACCGGCACAATGAATTTAACCGAACCTCAAGCAGGTACTGATTTGTCTTCAATTAAAACTAAGGCTATTAAAGAAAACGGTCATTACAAAATATCTGGACAAAAGATTTACATTACCTACGGAGAGCATGACTTATCGGAAAACATTATTCATTTAGTTTTAGCTAGGACTCAAGATGCACCAGAAGGCAATAAAGGTATTTCAGTATTTCTTGTGCCTAAGTTTATTCCTAATGATGATGGAAGTATTGGTAAAAAAAATGATGTTACTTGTCTTTCTATTGAAAAAAAACTAGGAGTGAAAGGTTCGCCTACTGCCGTCCTTCAATTTGGAGAAAAAGATGGAGCTATTGGATATCTTGTTGGTGAGGAAAACCAAGGGTTAAACATTATGTTTGAAATGATGAACCACGCTCGTTTCTCTGTTGGCGTTCAAGGGCTAGCTGTTTCTGAGAGAGCCTATCAACAGGCAAAAATGTATGCACTTGATAGAGTCCAAGGAATTCCCATTGATGGAAAAAAAGGTGATCCTATAGTTGGTCATCCAGACGTTCTTAGATTAGCCTCGACAATGAAGGCTGAAATTGAAGCCATGAGAGCTTTAGCTATCTATGGTGGTTTTGCCCTTGATATGACTAAGTCCACCAATAGTGAGTATTGGAATGCAAAATCCTCATTGATGATACCTATAATAAAGGGATGGTTAACAGAGCGATCACTCGAGGTTACCTCTAATGCTATACAAATTCATGGGGGAATGGGATTTATTGAAGAAACTGGTATTGCCCAACATTACAGAGATGCAAGAATATTGCCAATTTATGAAGGAACTACTGCTATTCAGGCTAATGATTTAGTTTTTAGGAAAACATTAAGAGACAATGGCAAAGGCATAACAGGATTGTTAGATGAAATTAACAAAGAAATAGAAGAAACATCCAATCAGGAAAATAAAATTCTAAAAAATTCATGTAAAAAAATGCATACAGCCATAGAGTCTTCTAAAAATGTAGTTAATCATATTGTATCAATATCAAATAATAAAAAGAGACCGGCTGTATCCGGAGTAAATTATCTAATGATGTTAGGATATGTCCTTGGCGGTTGGATGATGATAAGAACAGCTGCTAAATCTTTAGAATTAAAAAATAAGAATGAAATGGATGAAGAGTTTTTAAATGCAAAAATTACTACATCTTCGATATACCTATCAAGTATTTTGCCAAAAATTGAAAGTTTGTCATCTATCATCCTTAAAGGAGATGAAGACATACTATTAATGAAGAAGAATTGGCTTTAATTTGAAAAAAATTCAAAATTCAATTAGTAATTTTTTTAGTTGGCTATCTAAAACTGAGTTAGTTGAACTAGACTCAGTAGATATAACTGAAGATCCAATTCGCCCGGAATACGATAATGAATTCAGAAATTCACATGGGCGAAAAATTTATGGTTTGAAATCCAATGAAAATATAGAGGGTTTTATTTGTATAGCTTTTTGCAATGATGTTCCTCAAACAATGAAGGAATTGGATTTGATGAGTAAAAATGCCTTCCATGAAAAAAATGGAACTATTGCCGTGGCCTATACTGTTTGGTCAAGAAAACGTGGAGCTGGAAAAGAAACTATTTTTAATACAAAAAAATTTATCAAAGAGGAATTTACAAATGTAAATCGCTTTATTACTTTATCTCCCCTTACACCTATAGCTACACACTTTCACATCAAGCATGGAGCGAAGTTAATAAACATTAATGCAACATCTCAAAATTTTGAGTATGAATTTAATTAAGTTCCAGAATATATAGGACCGCCGCCACCCTCAGGTGCAACCCAATCAATGTTTTGAGAGGGTTCTTTGATATCGCAAGTCTTGCAATGAATACAATTTTGAGCATTTATTTTTAAATATTTTTTTTGAGTTTGAGTATCGGTCTCAACTTCATAAACGCCTGCTGGACAATACCTCTGAGCAGGCTCATCATATTCATCATATGTGTAATTACTTGTTAAATTGCTGTCCTTAAGTAATAAATGACAGGGTTGATCATCTTCATGATTTGTAGCAGATAGATAAACTGAGCTTGGCTTGTCAAAAGTAAATTCATCATCATAGCTCGGGTATTCTATCTTCTTAGATTTTTTTGCTGAAATTAAACTTTCATGATCAGCGTGCTTATGTTGAAGAGTGAATGGTAATTTTCCTCCAAAAAGCTTTTGATCTATTCCAGTAAAAATCATAGCGGGTATCAAACCCCATTGAAAACTTGGTTTTACATTCCTAGCTTGTTTTAATTCTTCATACACCCAAGACTTTTTAAATTCATTTTCATAAAGTGATAAGTCAGAGTTCTCATTAATGTGTTTATTGATAACCTCAGCTGCAATAATTCCACTTTTCATTGCAGTATGGGATCCTTTAATTTTAGGCATGTTCAATGTACCAGCATCACATCCAATAAGCAAAGCACCAGGCATATGCATTTGAGGTAAGCTTTGAATTCCACCTTCTATTAAGGCTCTCGCACCATAAGAAATTCTTTTTCCCTTAGATAATATTTTTTTAATCGCTGGATGAGTTTTAAATTGTTGAAATTCGTCATAGGGGGACAGATAAGGATTTTTATAATCAAGACCAATAACATATCCTAAAAAAACTTGATTATTTTCTGCATGATAACAAAAGCTACCACCGTAAGTATCATTTTCTAAGGGCCAGCCAACACTATGAACAACTTTTCCTATTTCATGATTTTCTGGCTCTACTTCCCAAATCTCTTTAAAACCAATTCCATACTGTTGAGGAGATTTATTATTCTTATCTAAACTGAATTTCTTAATTACCTCTTTACCTAAGTGACCACGGCATCCTTCAGATAAAACTGTAACCTTTCCTTTAATGTTAATCCCAGGTTCGAAGTTATCTTTGGCGTTTCCATCCTTATCAAGACCCATATCACCAGTTTGAACACCAGATACCTCTCCCTTATCATTATAAATTAGTTTACTCGCAGCAAATCCGGGAAATATTTCGACACCTAAATTTTCTGCAAATTCTCCTAACCACTTACATAAATTAGATAGACTAATAATATAATTTCCATGATTTTGAAGAGATCTAGGTAATAAAAAATTAGGGATCTTTAAACTCTTATCTTTAGATAGAAATAAAAAATCTTCAGACGAAACTTTCGTATTTACGGGAGTATCTAGAGATTCCCAATTAGGAATAAGTTCATCAAGGGCTTTAGTTTCAAAGACGTTCCCACTAAGAATATGAGCCCCAACCTCTGCTGCCTTTTCTAACAAACATACTGATAAATCTTTATTAACTTGTTTTAATTTAATTGCTGTAGCTAATCCTGCAGGCCCTGCACCTACAATCACAACATCATATAACATTTCTTCTCTTTGAAGTTCACTCATACTCTAATTATATACTAAATGTTATGATTCTAGTTTATTAAGTAAATTAAGTTCTTTGATAATTTCTGGAATAGCCTGGAACAAATCTGAGGATAATCCATAATCTGCTACATTAAAAATTGGTGCCTCAGTATCCTTATTTATAGCAACTATAATCTTACTTTCTTTCATTCCTGCTAAATGTTGAATAGCACCAGAAATTCCGACAGCAATGTATAATTCAGGGGCTACCATTTTCCCAGTTTGTCCTACTTGATATTCATTACCGATATACCCTGCATCAACAGCGGCTCGTGAGGCTCCAACTGCAGCATTAAGCTTATCTGCTAAATCATACAACAGTTTGAAATTATCTGAATTTTCCATACCACGACCACCTGAGACTACTATTCTTGCATTTCCCAATTCTGGTCTGTCACTTTTCGAAACCTCTCTACCAATAAAAGTAGTTTTAACTTCATTGTCGATAAAGTCGACATCCTCTATAGAAGCGCTACCCCCTGTTTCTTCACATTTATCAAAGGAAGTGGGTCTAATAGTAAGTAAATTTATATTTTGGTTAGTCTCAACATGAGAAATGGCATTTCCTGCATATATCGGCCTCACAAAAGTATTTTCAGTTACAATTTCAATCACATCGCTAATTTGAGTAATATCAAGCAGTGCAGATACTCGTGGCAGAAGGTTTTTTCCAAAAGTAGATGCGGGGGCTAAAATATGAGTATATCCATTAGCGATATTTGAAATAATAGGCGCAGATAATTCAGGAATAAAATTTTCAAGCTTTGAGTTATCGCATTTTAAAACTTTTTTAATTGGATAAATTGATTTTGCATTATTAGATAGTGTCTCAATATCTTTGCCAATTATTAAAAGATGAATGTCATCACTAAGGTTAGTAGCGGCAGTTATTGTATTAAAAGTTGAGGTTTTTAGTACACTATTGTCATGCTCTGCTATAACTAAGACTGCCATTTAAATTACTTTTGCCTCATATTTTAATTTTTCAACTAATTCTTTGACATCATTAACCATTATTCCTGCTTTACGTTTTGGTGGCTCTTCAACTTTTATAATTTTAATTTTAGGGTTAGTGTCAATACCAAGCGTGCTTATGTCTATAACTTCTAAAGGTTTTTTTTTAGCTTTCATGATATTAGGCAAAGAGGCAAATCTTGGAGTATTTAATCTTAAATCACATGTAATCACAGCTGGTAAATTACTTTCAAGTTTTTCAATTCCTTCATCTATCTCTCTTGAAATGATTAATTTATCTCCCTCGATTTTTAAATCTGAAATAAAACAAGCTTGAGGCCAACCAAGTAAAGCTGATAAAATTTGGCCAGTTTGGTTTGCATCATCATCAATTGCCTGTTTACCCATCAAAACCAAATCAGGTTTTTCTTTTTCTATAATTTTACTTAATGTTTTGGCTACTGCCAATGGCTCTAAGGAGTTTGGAGATTTAACCAAAATTGATCGATCGATACCCATGGCCATCGATGTTCTTAGAACATCTTGAGATTTTTCATCTCCAATAGAAATTGCCACTGTCTCTTCTGCTATTCCCTGCTCTTTTAATTTGACCGCTTCTTCAATAGCGTTTTCATCTGGAGGGTTGACAGACATTTTAACATTTTGTGTTTCAACACCAGAGTTATCACTCTTAACCCTGATTTGGACTTTGTAATCAACGACTCTTTTTACAGCAACTAGAACTTTCATTTGGAGCATATTAAAATAAACTAACTTTTCTGACTTACAAGATACAAAAAAAAATAAATGGTAAATATTAAAAAAAGAAAAATATTTAAAGACATATATGAGTTAGATATTAAATTTTCTAAAAGAAAAAACACAAAAATTTATAAGGAAAATTTTATATTTAATGGGAAAAGTGTTTCAGCTATTTGCTTTAATAAAGATTTAAAAGTTTTCTATTTCATTAAACAAATGCGACCAAATTATTTTTTTCATAAATTCAATAATTATCCTCTTGAGATAGTTGCAGGAGGAATAAATAAAAACGAAACTAGTAAAAAAGCTATTATAAGAGAGATTAATGAAGAGCTTGGCGTTAAAGTCATCTCAGTCAAAAAAATTGATTCATTGATTATTGCGCCCGACTGTTTAGAAGAAATTACAGATTTATATTTTGCAGAGGTTCCAATAATTCAGAATTTTGAAATTAGCAACCCCGCTGAAGGTGAATTTATAAAGATAATAAAATTAAATAAGAAAGAAATTAAAGATCTATTAAATAAAAAAAGACCTCAAAATATTGTTACAAAAATTGCTTTTTTAAAAATATTAGAAACTAAGATTTAATTTTTAACATTTTTTCATCATATAAAGGAGATAGATGAACACTGCATGACACTTTTTCAGTAGCTATTTCTAATTCGTACTTACCACTTTTGACAAACTCTTTATCTATAATTTCATCGCTTCTAATGTATCCATAACCAATTGGTTTACCTATTGTATACCCATATCCTCCACTAGAGAGCCAACCAACTTGTTTACCATTTCTAAAAATTGTCTCTCTTCCTAACAAAATTATATTTGGATCATCACAAGTAAATCCAGCAAAAATTTTCATTAAACCCTTCTTCTTTTGCTCAAGAAGAAATTGCTTACCAATAAAATCTATCTCACTATTTAATTTTGTTGCCCAACCCAATCCTGCCTCTAGAGGGGTATGGTCTGGACCGATATCAGAACCCCAAGCCCTATAACCTTTTTCTAAACGGCAACTTTCGATACAACGATAACCAGCATTAACTAAACCAAGATTTTTTCCAAAATCCATTATATTTTCATATACATCTTTTGCTTGAGCAATAGGAAAGTGTAATTCCCATCCTAATTCGCCCATGTAAGTTATTCTAATGGCATCTACATCATGACTTCCAATTCTAATTTTTTGGCATGTACCAAATGGAAAATTTTCATTTGATAAATCATGGTTTGTTAATCCTTGAAGTATCTCTCTTGATTTAGGGCCCATAAGCGCGAAAGCAGAATTATCATAAGTTATATTTTTAATATCTACCCTATATCCACTTGGGATGTTTGATTTTATCCAATTAAAATCATGAGTCATAAATCCAGTACCTGTAACGATGTAATATTTATTAAAATCAAGCACTGTTATGGTAACGTCACATTCTATGCCGCCTTTTTCATTTAACATTTGAGTATAAATAATAGATCCAACTGGTTTGTTGATTTTATTTGCACAAATATATTCCAGCGCTTTTGTTGCATCCTCTCCTGAAACAATGAATTTAGCAAAGGAACTTTGGTCAATAAGGACTGCTTTTTCTCGCGTAGCTTTAACTTCTTCTCCAACTATTTCAAACCAATTTTGCCTATCATAGGAATAAACATCTTTAGGTTCAGTTGACTTAGGAGCAAACCAATTGGGTCTTTCCCAGCCCATTTTTTCACCAAAACATGCATTGGCATCTATTAAATCATCAAATATTGGAGAAGTTTGAAAGTTTCTTCCTGAAGAGTGCTCTTCAAAAGGCCAAGCCATAGTGTAGTGTTTTGCATAAGCCTCATAAGTCCTCTTTCTGACCCACTCTAAATCTTGGTGTGGTTTTCCAAATCTTCTTATATCTACTGGCCACAAATCATAAGGTGGTTGTCCGTTAGCTACCCACTCCGCCAATGCCATTCCCGCTCCTCCACCAGCAGCTATTCCATATGCATTAAAACCTGCACCAACATAAAAATTATTTAATTCTGGGCTTTCACCTAAAATAAAGTTTCCATCTGGAGTAAAGCTCTCGGGTCCATTAATGAGCTCTTTAATACCAGCGGTTTCTAAAAGCGGAACTCTTCCCAAGGCATTGTTCATGATTAGCTCGAAGTGATCATAATCAGAATCCAATAGAGAAAAATGAAAATCCTCTGGAACAGATTTCTCAGCCCAAGAAAGTGGATTGGGCTCATAGCCTCCCATAACCAATCCCCCTACCTCTTCTTTAAAATAAATTAGCCTATCAGGGTCTCTTAGTGTTGGTAAATTTGATTTAACTCCATCGATTTCTTCAGTCACTAGATACTGGTGCTGGAAAGATACTAGGGGTACGTTGACGCCAACTGTTTCAGCAAATTGTCTGGTCCACTGACCACAACAACATACTATTTTTTCACAATTTATAACTCCCTTATCTGTTTCTAAACCTGTAATTACACCATCTTCTAGAATAACTTTAATCGCTTTTGTCTCCTCGATAATTTTAGCTCCTTTGTTCCTAGCTCCCTTTGCTAAAGCTTGAGATATATCAGTTGGATTAGCTTGACCGTCCGTTGGTAGGAATGCAGCGCCATAAACATCTTCGATATCCATTATTGGCCATAAGTCTTGAGCTTCTTTTGGAGACAAAAGTTCCATTTCTAAACCAAAAGAATGAGCGGTTGTAGTTTGTCTTAAAACTTCCTTCCATCTTTGTTCGTTGCACGCAAGTCTTAAACCGCCATTCATTTTCCAACCAGTGCTTAAACCAGTTTCTTTTTCTAGGCGATTATAAAGGTCAACCGAATATCCTAAAAGTTGAGTGATATTAGCATTGCTTCTTAGCTGACCTACAAGCCCTGCAGCATGCCAGGTGCTTCCAGAGGTTAATTTACCACTTTCTATTAAACAAACCTCATGTCCTAAATCCGCTAAATGGTAAGCTGTTGAACAACCAACAATGCCTCCTCCAATAATTATTATTTTTGAGCTATTAATCATTTCAACCTTTCAAATGCATTATTAAATTTTGTTAAATTATCAGAGGTGTATTCTCCATAATCAAAATCTATCTTTGAGGTAATTTCTGAAACCATACTCCACATCGTCTCTCTTAATAAACTAGCGGTTTTCATTGCATTATATTTAATGAAAAGATCAGACGAGGGTTTTTTTTCAAAATACATCTCTAGTAATTGTTCTTCAAGTTGTGTGTCAAAGTCATTATTAGAAGATAAACCTCCTAAATCAAAAAGAGGATCATTGAAACCACCATACTCCCAATCCACAACCCAAATTTTAGAGCCATCATCTAAAAAATTTGCTGCCAAAAGATCATTATGGCCAAAAACTATATCCCTAGGAGAGGATAATGTTTCTAATTTTTCATTTTTATCCAATAGTTCATTTATAATTGGAATATGGTTGCTTTCATTTTTTATAAGAAAATTGGCATAATACTTAATTACATAAAAAACCCAAAATAAAGGCGGTTGTCCGGAAAGCTTCATAGGAATAGATTTGTGAATATTTTTAATTACAGGAATAATTCTCGCTAAATTATCCCTTACACCTTGGGGATCCAAAGTAGTACTCTCAATAAAATCAATGACTAATATTCCAGGTTCGTTGTGAATTAATTTTGGAGATGTTCCAATTTCAAAAGCTGCTTTGCTCACTAAAATTTCGTTTTGTCTAAACACTAAGTGCTCTGGAATATCAGATCCAAGTCTTACAACTACTTTTTTTTCATTATCTTGTACGATGTAGTTTAAATTTGTGATGCCTCCCTCTAAGGGTTTTATATTGATATTGCCATTCCAAATGGAAATTGACCTAATTTTATCTTCATTTGATAACATGAAGTAACAAACCTTACTTTTTTTTTATCTATTTTAAAGGGATATTATCTCTGAGAATTTTTCCAATTCGGATGATAGTAAGGCTCGAGTTGAGAGGGAGATAAAATTTTCTTTCCTAATATATGATCAGAGGCTTTTTCACCTACCATAATAGAAGGTGCGTTCAAATTTCCATTTGTGATGCGTGGAAAAATTGATGAGTCAGCTAAAAATAAATTAGATAGCCCTTTAACTCTGCAATCTTTTTCCACTACTGTTGTTGGATCATTTTTGTCACCCATTTTACATGTGCCACATGGGTGATAGGCAGACTCACAATTGTTTTTTATAAATTCATCTAGGTCACTATCAGAAATGGAATGGTTACCTGGTTGTATTTCTGGACCAGCATATGGTTTTAATGCCTCTTGACCTAAAATTTCTCTACTTAATCTAAGGGCTTTTCTAAATGTTGGGAAATCACTTTCATGACTCATATAGTTAAATTTAATTTTTGGAGGGTCTTTAGGATTTGAAGACTTAATTTTTATATATCCCCGAGATTCAGATCGCATTGGACCAACATGTAATTGGAATCCATGCCCCTCACTAGGTGCCGTGCCATCGTACCTTATTGCAACAGGAAGGAAGTGAAACTGAATATCGGGATAAGCGATATTTCTATCAGATCGAATGAAACCTAAGGTTTCAAATTGATTACTTGCCCCAGGGCCATTTTTTAAAAACATCCATTGCATTCCTATAAGCAGTTTTGAAATGGGATTTAAATATTTATATAGAGTTATAGGTTGAAGGCATTTGACCTGAAAATAAACTTCAAGATGATCTTGTAAATTTTTTCCAACCCCAGGTAAATGATTTAAAACAGAGACGCCTATGCTTTTTAACTCCTCTCCGTCTCCAATACCTGAACGCTGTAAAATTGCAGGACTATTAATTGAACCTGCTGATAAAACTATATCTTTTTTAACTTTTATGATTCTTGTTTCACCCTGATATATAAATTTCACACCAATGGCCTTCTTACCCTCAAAAATTATTTGATCAACAAGTGCTCTCTTTAAAAGCTGAACATTTTTCTTTCTTAAAGCAGGTTTTAAGTAAGCCTTTGCAGTTGAATATCTAGAGCCTTTCCAAACGGTCATATCTGCTGGACCAAAACCCTCTTGGCGAAAACCATTATAGTCCTCTGTAGCGGAATATCCTGCTTGTTGGGATGCTTTGACAAAAGCTTCATGAAGGGGATTCTCTCTCTTTCCTCTGGAAACTTGCAAGGGTCCTTCATTACCGCGAAAATCAGATTGAAAGCCATTGCTTGTTTCCATTCTTTGAAAATAAGGAAGAACATCCTTGTAATCCCATCCAACCGCTCCATTTTGGGCCCAATAATTATAGTCTCCTGGGTTTCCTCGAACATAGATCATTCCATTTATAGAAGAAGACCCCCCTACGACCTTTCCTCTCGGACAAACTATTGAACGACCATTTAAATTATGTTCTGGTTCTGCTTTATAGCCCCAATCATATTGAGACATATTCATTGGATAAGATAAAGCAGCAGGCATTTGAATAAATGGACCAATATCAGTTCCACCATACTCAAGAACTAAAACTTGATTTTTTCCACTTTCTCCCAGCCTATAGGCTATCGTTGAGCCAGAGGACCCTGAGCCAATTACAATGTAATCTGGATTATTAAAAATGGACATAATTTGATAAAAATCTAATCATATAAATATTTACTGAGACTAATAGTATTTCCCCATCAGGAAAAGAAATAAAATTATATGACAATGTCTTTTTTTAACATTAATATTTTCAAAATTAGGAGATAGTATGAATCTAATTGATAAACTTAATAATGGTCCAGTGCTATGCGCTGAAGGATATCTTTTTGCTATGGAAAGAAGGGGTTATTTACAAGCTGGTGCTTATGTACCAGAGGTAGTTTTAGAACACCCAGAGGTTGTCACTCAACTTCATCGTGAATTCATCCGCGCTGGAAGTGATGTTGTGCAAGCTTTTACTTATTATGGCCATCGGGAAAAATTACGTTTAATTGGTAAAGAGGATTTATTGGAACCCTTACAAAGAAATGCTCTTAAAATCGCTCAGGATGCTGCAAATGAATTTCCAGAACTAGATTTAATGATTGCTGGAAATGTAGCGAATACAAATATTTATGATCCTAATGAAAAACAATCACATATTGATTGTCAAAATATGTTTGCTGAACAAATTGGTTGGGCTAAGGAAGCCAATGTTGATTTTGTAATTGCAGAAACAATAAATTGGACAGAAGAAGCTAAAATAGCTTTAAAAGAAATTAAAGATGCGGGTTTGATTGCAGTCGTGAATCTTGCCATACCTAAGGGTGATAAAACCCGTGAAGGTCACACTGCAGCTGAAGCTTGTAAAATTCTTGAAGACCATGGCGCAGATGTTGTAGGTTTAAATTGTTACCGTGGTCCAGACATGACCATGAAATTACTTCCAGAAATTAGAGAAAAAGTATCCTGTCATGTTGCTGCACTCCCAGTTCCCTATCGAACCAATGAGAAATATCCAACACACATGTATATCAAGGATGATAACTGTGGATGTATAGAAGGGAATGTCTCACATATTGCCTTAGATGGGTTAACATGTAATAGATTTGAAATGGCTGAATTCACAAAGCAATGTATTGATATAAATGTCAATTTTATAGGAATTTGTTGTGGGGCTGACCCTCATCATGTTAGAGAGATGGCAGTTGCTATGGGTAGAAAACCTATTGCTTATAAGTATTACCCAGATATGACAAAACATTTTGCTCATGGTAATGAAAAATCACTGAAGGATCATAATAAAGTGCAGGAATGGCTTAAGTAAACTAATTGAAACTAAAACTTTACACGAATTCTCATAGCGTTACTTGCTCTAAAATTGAGGTTGTAATTGACTTTAAATCATTAGAGATAGAAAAAATAGAGGCCATAAACAATTATGGAGCATTTTCTCCTACAGCTACAGTTCCCTGCTTATCTATAGATAATAATATGATTTCAGATTCATCATCTATCATTGAGTATTTTGAGGAGGCTTTTTCTTCGCCATCGTTGCTTACTAAAGATGCGGGTACTAACATACTTATAAGATTTCAGGCTACACTAGTTGATGAAAAGCTAATTAGCACTATTAGAAAATTATTTAGCTTTGTAAAAAACACATCCCATCCCTCGGATAGTATGATGATAGATAATATTTTTAAAGAGATAGAAAATAACCTAAATCTAGTATTTCAAATTAAAGGATCGAATTTATATCTAGCTAGCTCTTCTATGAGTCTAGCAGATTGTAATACTCCAGCTTTCTTTTCAATGCTAAAAGAGTTTGAAAATCACTTTAATAAACAAGTAGAAAAATCAAATAGCTTTATTGAGTATGAAAAAGTTCTTCAATCTGATCAAAATCTTTTTAAAGAATATAAACGCTATGGTTTTGAAATTAGAAATTGGATAGCTAATAAATTATTAGCATGAGCATCTGGGGAAAACTTTTAGCTGGTACTTTTGGTTTTGCGCTTGGGGGGCCGATTGGAGCCCTATTAGGAGTCATAGCAGGTCACAGTGTTGATAAAATACGAAAACAAACATCAGGTATCAATGGCAATATTCAATCTCCACAAGAAGTTATTACAGTAGGCATAATAATATTAGCTGCGAAACTCTCAAAATCCGATGGTCAAGTAACTTCAGAGGAAATCAGTGCATTTAAAGAAAAATTTAAGATTCCTCCAAATTTTCAAAGCGATGTAGGAAAAATTTTTAATGAAGCAAAAAAATCATCTGATGACTATCACCAATATGCACAACAATTGGGAATGATATTTCGAGGTCAACCTCAAGTACTAGAACAAATTATTAATTTATTATTTTTTATTGCTGAAGCTGATGGAGAAATTAGTCGACCAGAGATATTATTTATTGAAGGGTGTGCAAAATATTTTGGATTAAACAAAAATCAGTATGATAGTATTCAAACAATCTGGTTAGATAAACAAATCAACCCATATAAGATTTTAGGTATAGAAAAAAACACGACCGATAATGAAATTAGAAAAAGATGGATACAGCTTAGTAGAGAGTTACACCCTGATCAATTAAGAGCTCAGGGCGTACCTCAAGAATTAATTATTAAATCTGAAGACAGACTATCCGAGATAAATCAAGCCTATGATAAAATAAAAAGTTTACGCAAAATTAATTAAATTTTCTTTAATTGATCTGCTTTGGCTTTGCCTTTGTCTTCAACAATTTCAAATTCGACTTTATCGCCTTCATCTAGACGGTCTAATCCTGCTTGTTGAACAGCTGTGATGTGGACAAAAATGTCTTTATCTTCTCCTTCTGGAGCTATAAAGCCATATCCTTTTTTTGGGTTAAACCATTTCACTGTTCCTGTAGTCATCGTATTACCTTTCTTAAAATAATAAGGTTATTAACCATCAAATCGTCAAACAAAGTTTTTTTGGAAACGTGTATTTTAGAATTCAATAATAATTAGCCTTAAATAGTACAGATAGATTAATATACAATATTGCATTAAAAACAATCTGAATTTTGCATTATTTAAAAAATTATGATCGAAATTAAAAGAAAAAATGGTGGTTTTACATCCCTTTATAAAATTGAAATAAAGAAATATAAGAAAATCATCAAAATTTATAATCAAACTGCCTTTTCGAGCTTTTTTAGAACTAATCTCAATAAAACTAAACCATTTTACAAATCACTAAATAACATCGGCATATCTCCAAGATATAGGGTTATGTCAGATCATATAATAGAAATAGATGAGATTGAAAACGATATTCAACTTAACAAAAAAGAATTGTTCTTTGATAAGGATAAATTAAAAAAATTTAGAGATAGGGTTCTGTTAATACAAAAAATTGATAAAAAAACATTAAAAAAAGATTTAACTTCAGAAATCAAACGTTATTTAATTTATACAGAAACACCGAAGATCATAAGGAATAATTTTAAAAAGTTAGAAAAGTATATTAACCGCTACACTCAAAATAAAGTTTGTCATGGTGATATTCATTTTGGAAATTTACTAGCCTCAAAAGAAAAATATTATCTTTTAGATTGGGATTACAGTCTTATATCATGCCTTGGTTATGATATAGCTATGTTTGCCTATCTAGAAAAACTT
>JACLAB010016612.1_pt1 | contig 31500 bp, 6 predicted proteins | sample 8027921 | NCBI WGS metagenome assembly JACLAB01 (sample SAMN15725117, study PRJNA655200) | protist metagenome | isolation source: fluorescence activated cell sorting (FACS) single amplified genomes of... | place: USA: West Boothbay Harbor, Gulf of Maine | collected 2000-07-19 | reverse complement strand
ATCATGGTCACAGAAAAATAATCATGAAACCAGCAACGATTTGGTTACAAAAACTTTAAAACTTGGTAGATTAATACCTGAAACTCCTTATTTTGGAAAAGAATTTGATAGCATGAGCATAATACAACCTCAATTTGGGGTGATAATATCAAATATTTTTGCTTTTGATTCTCGGGCATTTCATATTACAGATAAGGAGTGTAGTTCCATAGATCCTCAGCACAGAATTCTTCTCGAAGTCATGCAGAATGCAAGAGCACAAGCAAGCTCGCTTCTGTCCAAACCTGGTAAAGATGGTATAATCATAGGAATTTCAAGTAACGAGTTTTGTCAGATCAGTACAATGGTTCCTAAATCATTGAAAGCCACAGGAGGATTTCTAAGTGCTGCATGTGGGAGAATCTCGTACATTTATAATTTCACTGGCCCAAGCATGTGCATTGATACTGCATGTTCCTCATCTTTAGTCTCTTTACATCTTTCAAATCACACATTAACTAAACTTGTGATTCGAATATTTTCTGGTGGTGTTAATATAACCCTTCTACAGTCTACCTCTTTAATGTTTGCATCTGCAGGAATGCTTTCAAGTGATGGAAGATGTAAAGTTCTGGATACGTTGGCAGATGGCTATGTTCGGAGTGAAGAATGTATAATTGCTCTACTCACTTATTTTCACAGTAAACATCATATAGTTGTTGGAGTGAGAGGCTCAGCAGTAAGTCAAGATGGTCGTTCTAGTTCACTGACAGCTCCAAATGGACCTTCTCAAAAGGATTGTATTAATATGGCGATCACTGATATGTCAGGGAACTTAGAAACATATGAATTATTCAAGTTTGATTTGTTGCAGCTTCATGGTACTGGCACTGCACTTGGCGATCCTATAGAATTTGGTGCCCTGAGTAGACTGAATAATGGAATCAGCAACACAAAGCCCCTTGTAGTTTCTGGATCTAAGTCAAGATCTGGCCACAAGGAACCAGCATCTGGATTATTTGGGCTTGTAAACGCAATTGAACAATGTGAAAATAGTATTTTTGAAGCTATGTTCCATCTAACTTTTTTATCTATGCACATTGTACCATATTTGTGCACAGATGAAGACGAAGCCTTCTGTATTCAAAGACAAAAAAGTTCAAATTCATCAAAAATAAACAAAAATATGAATGCTGGCACGAGCGCATTCGCATTTCAAGGAACTAATGCTCATATCATTACAACATCATCCGAAAATAGTACTCCACAGGTAAGCATTTCAATTTTAAGAAGCTTACTTTCCCGAATAGATTACAATGCATCCTTGAAATATGACTGTGTGATTAATACAAATGCAATTTTACTCTACTGTGACCAGATTTTGGTAACTTTCTGTCAAACACCCTCACAGCAGTATTTACATGACCATCGCATTCAAGGGAAGGCACTTTTCCCTACTGCTGCATTTTTGGAGATAATATCTTCTTGCTCACAATATGTATGCGAAGAGAACAAGATACATCAGGATATCCTGATAGTTGCAGCAGCAATCCTTACGAAATTCAGTGTTAATTTTACTTGTAAAATTTTTACAATTGCAGGTATTATTCAAGGACAAATGAAGTCGCAAATAACGATGCAATCTTCTACATCAATTTTATATACCTGTATTTTTGGCAAAAAAACGAAAGAGACGCCCACATTGAATCTGAATATGATTCTATTCGAAGCGAGAGAATGCTCCAAAAGATATACTCGGGAATGTAGAACCTCGGAGGTGCTTGGCACAGTTTCTAATAATATCTATTCTAACGTAGGAGATCATTCAATCTTGCCAATATCACCAGCAATCATGGACTCCTCATTTCATCTTGCATCGGAGCAGTTCAGTGGTACTGAAGTCTTTCTTCCAATCAGTATAAGGTACTTTTCCTCTGAAAAAGTAGATAAAGAAACTCTGAAAGCTCAAGCAAGCAACAAACATCAAATTCTTGATAAAAACCAGAGGTTGAACAATTACAAGATCTGGCAAAAGAAGGCCATGGTTTCCGTGTACCATTTGATTCTGAAGAAAACTGGGCATATGTTTCATACCAATAAGACTATAACTTCAGGGGTCGATAGAGAGAGTAAAAATACTCCAAAAATGATGTACAGAGAACTTAGCTGTGCAGATAACCAATTTCGAATTCTGAGTGCCTACATGGGAAAGGACATCGTTTCACAGTGCGAATCACATTCACCGACAAGATCATTAGCCTCACCCTTATCACTATTTCATAACTGTAAGAAAATATCTACAGGGTTAGAAATTTTAAATCAAAGCTCATCGAATGTTGAGCAGAAAATTGATTTTACTCGCATTCAAAATGATATCTTTGTTAAAACAGCTATTTCAGAGTTACCTGAAATTAAGTATGTCACACAGATTGAAACCCACGCAGGCCAAAGAAATTTTAAGCTTGAACGAGTCTCCCTTCCATTTGATTCATTATTTCAAAGCGACTCTACCTACGTTGAGGCAAACGTACGTTACTCAACGTTCTTGATATCTATAAAAAATAACGCATACCTAAGCTATCACTCACAAAATATTGATATTTGCATAACTGGTGGGCTAGGAGCTATCGCAAAACTTTTAATGACAGAAGACGGCAACAAAAGAGTACGAAAAAATACTTTGCTTTCTAGAAAAGCCCGTTCAGGCCTTGATTTCAGGCAAATAACAAAAAGTCTTGCAAACGGAAGTATACATTCGGTAAAATGCAATATAACTAGAGTCGAAGATCTAACTTTTGAGTCTGGTATTTTCTTGAAGACAAACATTATACATGCTGCAGGAATTTTATATGATGGGCTCTTGAATATTCAGAACTTTGCATCATTACGAGTCACTAACACACCAAAAATTGATTCTATGATCCATCTCGACTCATTCATACGTTTGCTCCCACTTTCAATCATAACCATGTCTTCTATATCATCTTTGTTAGTTTCACCTGGACAGCTTAATTATGCTGCCTCAAATAAATATATGAATAGCTGGATTGATAAAATAAATATACAAGGCATTGTTGGTCTGAGCGTCAAATTCGGTGCTTGGAATGGGATCAAAGGAATGGCAACAAATTCTACAATTTCTAGGCTTGAAAGAAGCGGGGTCGGATATTTAACTGCGAATGAAGGACTTACTGGAATTCAAATATGTCTGCTCCATATTCAATGCATTAATATATCCAACCTTGTGTTAAATCGTTTCAAGATCAAGACAGATTCCAAAAGACATCTGTCAACTCCAGATATGCTTCATATCAAAGATATTGAGAATGAGGTTGCATCATTAGTTCAAGCCGTTGGAGATGTCCAGGGAATTCTCGATATAAATGAACCTTTCATGGAATCTGGTTTAGACAGTCTAGGCCTATTAGAACTACGGCAGTCTTTAATGGAGCATTTTGATATTGATCTTCCCTCCACAGTCTCTTTTGATTACCCAACCGTAGCAGAACTCTCAAAGTACATTCTTTCACTTATGTCTCCAAATTTGTTTATGAATGCAGATATAGATAAGATTAAAGGAAAGCAAGAAAAAGAAGATGAGAAAAGTACTTTCTTTTCCTTGATCATATTTGTTGGCATTCTGTTGCCCGGATGTATATCCGATATGGAATCATTGTGGAATGTTTTTTTGTCTGGATTAGAGACAAATGAGTCAATCCCACAGCGAAGATTTGATAGAGAACTATGTGGAGCAGATGCACGTTTTGCCGCATTCTTGCCACAGATTTGTTACTTTGACTCAGTATTATTTCGTTATTCCACTCAAGAGAGTCGCGAGATGGACCCACAGCAACGGATTCTATTAGAAGCATGTTTAAAATATTTTACAAGTAGTGGGAAAACAGTAGGATATTTTCATGGATATCAAATTGGTATATATTTGGGTGTAATGTGGACAGAATATCAACATCTGTTGAGACACATCAATCCCGACCGAGAAAGTATATATCTAGGAACAGGAAATGGGCTGTCATTTTTACTTGGTCGCCCTTCATTTGTCTTTGGCCTAAATGGACCTTCCTGTATTACAGATACTGCATGTTCATCTTCATTGGTTGCTTTGCACTTGAGTCAGCATGCTCTGATGTCTGCTGAATGCATTGAAACTTTCGTTGGAGGTATCCAGTGTATGATTCTGGCGGAAACTTTCATGATAATGAACAATCTTAAAGCATTGTCATCTGATGGTAGATGCAAAACTCTTGATGTTTCTGCAAATGGTTATGGGAGAGGTGAGGGAACTACTTTGCTTTACTTAAAAAGCTCCAAAGGAGAATCATGTAGATGGCATACCATTAGAATTAGAGGATCATCAGTTAATCAAGATGGGAGATCCAGTTCATTTACATCACCATACGGACCAAGCCAGCAAAGTTTAATTAAAAGAGCTTTAAAAAAATCAAATTTGAAATATGCTAGTGGTTTAATATCGTTGCACGGTACAGGTACGAGTTTGGGTGATCCGATAGAAGTCTCTGCTCTAAAAGAAGTTAGTCGCAGGGATCCATCACAATATGTAATATTTGCTTCTAGCAAATCGTTTTTCGGACACACTGAGGGAGCCGCAGGACTAACTGGATTAATACTTGGATGTGCCTCTACTTTTCACAGAGCTTGTCCAGAAATGCGATTTTGTAGAAACCTTAATCCACATGTTACCACATCTTTCACTGATAAAAGCTATTTCAGTGTCATTAACAGATGTGTATCAGCAATCCCAGTATCTTCTACGTTAACTGGAACATCTTCATTCGGAATGAGTGGTATTAATTCACATTCAATTTTGGATAACTTCTCAACAACATTCCTCTCAAAAAGAAAAGAACACCTTCTACACTATCAACGTAAATTCTGGCCTGTAAGTTTGGTTCTTTTGTCGATACGAACAACGAATATAATCACATCACTCGGAGAGTTGAATTTCGATATATTCTTGGAAGACATACGAAATTGTCATTGGTATGAGCACGTTATTAGTGGGAAAATCATATTACCAGGGGCAGCGTATCTTGAAATTGGTGTTTTATCACTCAAACAGCTTAATCTTGATGATGATAGGAGAATCCAAATGACAGCTATGAAGAATACTGCATTTCAGAGTCCATTGCTTCTTAAAAAAAACACTGAAATACTCAAACTTAAAATTGCCACAATCAGAGGCAGATTGAAGTATCTTGTACGAAGTGACGTGAATTTTAAGTCCGTGGTAACATCAGAAATAAGCATATCTATAGTGCTCCAATCTTCTAAATATTTTGATGCAAAAGCTAGAAAAAAAGAATTCAGAACTTCTTTATCTACAGAGAACATATTGTCCAATATCTGTATTCCAGAAAGGAATTCCGGTTATTTTAGCTTTAATACTCCATGCTTGGATACCTTTATGCACCTTGGACTATGTGGACAGAATGTATTTATACGGAACAATCAAAGAGAAGCAATTGTGCCAGCCACGATTACGTTCTTCTTCTCACAAGCAAATTTTAAGAATTGTGCATATGTTAGTACTTTTCATGTGTGCATTCGGGTTGATGAGAAAAATACTACTGATCATCGATTACCTCGAGCTCAAACTTCTATCTTGCAGCTAGAATCAAGAAAATTATTGGATAATACTGATTTTCTTCCCGTGAAAAGCAAAGTGAAAGCAAAGTCTCAGAGTGAAAATGGATTAATATATGGTCTTGCTTGGTATGCTCACATTTTCAAAGCGAACTGGATTGCGTCATCTGGCATCTTCTACAATAAAAAAATACAGAATGCACAGAGCATCAAATCAAATCGACTTGTAGCGAGTACACTAAACGTCGGACAGAATGTGACAAAATTGAGGGAGAACAACTTCGTGAACCAGACATATGATACAAGTCAGTCAGCTCAGTCATATCCACAGATCAATAAAAATTTTGCAGCATCCCAAGCAGCAATGCGAGTTGTTGCAGCAGAATCATCCTCAAAAAATTCAATTTTTCTTGATAAATCATCGCTCGAGAATCAAAGACAATGGTATGAAAATGTTCTTTTTCGAAAACCAAATAGTCTCGAAAGCAAGATACTCGCAGAACCCCTTGGTACTGTTATTGCGGAAGGCTTCATGAAGTCACCAAAAATTGTTCAATCTAGAATTCAAACGAAGACAATGGACTTTCAGATGATACCGGATATGCGTGGATCCGTAAGTGATTTGACTGCTATACCTTTGAAAAATCAAGACATATTCCGATCTTCAAAAGAATTAAGAATTGCTGTGAAAGCAGTTGGTCTTAATTTCAGGGACATTTTGAATATCTTAGGCATGTATCCTGGAGACCCCGGCAATCCTGGTAGTGACTTTTCTGGAATTGTGCTAACAAACCAAACCAGCTTCAAGATAGGCGAGCCAGTGTTTGGTTTATCTGGCGGCTGTCTAGGAACTATTGTTGAGGTTTTGCAAACGAATTGTGCCTATAAACCACCCAATATTTCTCATGCATCGGCAGCAGCTCTTCCAACTGCTATGATAACAGCTGATCTAATTCTTGAAAAACTTACTAATTTAGATCTGATCCAGGAAATTAGTCATAATTTAGATCATTCAATTTTAATACATGGCACTTCAGGAGGTGTAGGATTAAGTGCCGCTCAATTACTGATCTCAAATGGTTTCACCGTTATTGGATCTGCAAGTTCTGCTAGAAAACGTTTTCTGATGAGGACTCTTGGATTCAATAATATCACTTGTACACGAACAACAAATTTCGTAGATTCTATAACATCAAAAACAATTGGAGTAGGTGTGCACGCAGTAATTAATTCACTGACGTCGCCAGGAATGATTGCAGCATCGTTAGCAGTTTTGCGAAGAAATGGGAGCTTCATTGAGATTGGTAAACGTGAAATTTGGTCATCTAGAGCAGCAAATTTGGAAAAACCGAACTGTGAATTTGATTTGATCGCTACTGATTTCTTAAACCCTAGAGAGATAGTAGCAAAGATGCACAGCTTATCATGTGCACTGTGTATCGGTACTATGAAACCGATCCCCTCACAAATGAATAATTTCAATTCAGTACGAGAATCAATGCGTGAAATGGCTCACGCGAACCATATTGGAAAAATAATAGTAACAAAAATTTCTTTCAAGGAAAACCTGTGCCTAGAATTGCTAATTTTTGGTGGACTAGGATATCTTGGTCGATTGATGACTATGTGGTCATGTGCTAATCAACTTAGAAAGGTTTCTCTTCTTGGGAGGATCGCTAGATTTCATGAAATTCAACAAAAATTATTATTTTGCACAAGTGCATTATTGAATATTTCAAAGTGTAAAATTGAAAGCTTAGAGGAGGTCAAACAAGTATCACGTATACACAAATCACACGGTACTACAATAGTGAATGCAAGTGGGCTGCTTCGTGATGGTACTATGGAATTACAGAGCTTCAATACCGTATCTACTGTCATTACCCCTAAGTGTACCGGGATGCAATATATAATTAAAAGCTTTGAATCACATGCTCCAATACGAAATTACATATTTTTTTCTTCAATTGCAACTTTTATAGCCTCCCCTGGTCAGATGAATTATGTTGCAGCGAATGCATCCCTTGACAGTCATGCTCAAACTATTCAAACTCATGGACATGCTTGCGTCAGTATTCAATGGGGTGGTTGGGAGGGGGATAATGGGATGGCAACTAGTGCACAAATTGTAAAAATGAAACGTGCTGGTATTGGATCTATAAATCCAATAATTGGTTTGAGACTTCTTGATATTACAATAACAAGCCTTGAGTGCACTATATCCCCTGATACCAAGTATTTATCAATTATCAATTCATTTGATTGGAGCACATTTCTAAGAGGAAGAAATATAGTTGATAGAGATTCTATCCTTTTCTACTCTGAAGTCCTTGACAATGACAATCGGAACAATGCAAGAATCTCAAATTTAGAAGTCTTGGACCAGGATGCAAAAATTTATCCCCATGACCTTTCGTACCTAGTCAAATCAGAAGTATATAATATTCTTGGTAATAAGGTAGGGGATACGGAACCACTCGTGCAGTCAGGAATTGATTCACTTGGTGCTATTGAACTTCGAAACTCATTATCTCGCATCACAAATATTGATCTACCCAGTACACTGATATTTGATCATCCAACGATATCATCTATTGTAGGCCATTTGGAACAATACTCCATCACAGAAAAAGACAGCCAAAATCTTAAGAACAATTCTTTGATTCCTGCTGTACAAGACGCTATTAAAGTAGATGAAAAACACAATGCAATTCAACAATGCAGCTGTTCAACAATCAATAAAACATATATGAAACAAAAGGACCATGTCACTCCTGTACCCTCTGAGCGATGGTCAATAGATGATAACAACTGCACTCTGTCATCTCGTTTTGGATTTTTTCTCCTAAACATAGAAAGTTTTGATACAGAAATCTTCCGTATTTCACCATCAGAAGCAACATTAATGGATCCGCAGCAACGTATACTGTTATCTCTCGTGTATAACCTCAAAAGTTGTAAAGACGTATTGTACACTCAGAGAACTGGAGTCACTGTAGGCATATCGGGTAATGAATATGGAAGACTCGCAAATATAGTCAATGTATACACAGCAACTGGAGGAGCACTGAGTGTTGCAAGTGGTCGTATTTCTTATATATTTGGTCTGCAAGGTATTTGTGTAAGCGTTGATACTGCATGTTCTTCTTCATTAGTTGGATTACATTTGGCCATATCAAATATGGTAATAACTGAGTGCAATACATCAATATCTTGTGGGTCTAACGTAACGTTAAGTAATATTACAACTGAAATGTTCAATAGAGCCGGAATGCTATCTATGGATGGGCGATGTAAAGTTTTGGATGCCAAAGCTGATGGATATGTACGAGGAGAAGCTTGTGCAGCCTTGTTTATGAATACTTTGAAAAACTCCAAGGAAAGTTTACACCATCCACACATAGGCGGGTCAGCAACAAATCAAGACGGAAGATCAAGCTCACTTACAGCTCCAAATGGACCTTCACAACAGCGAGTTATCCGGAGCGCTCTCGAATCTGATGGAGAGGCTCTGCTAATACACATGGAAGGTATGGAACTTCACGGAACAGGAACTTCTCTAGGAGACCCGATTGAAATAGGGGCCATTTGTGCTGTCTTTACGGAACATTCTGAGCAATCGTTGGTGGTATCTGCTGCAAAATCTTTTGTTGGTCACACAGAACCTGCTTCAGGAGTTGTAGGTTTGATATTTCTGGCAAATAATATCCAAGCGCGCAGTTTCCAAACCATATTGCATTTGCAGACCGTGAACGGGTATCTTGTAGAAGTACTAGAACAGAATTATTCATCAAAACTTAGGACTGTCAAGAAAGGTGGAAGTAGAGATTTGAGCATTTTCAAGGAGCATGCTCAGGCATGTTCTACCACAGAGAACAAAATAGCACGAGGAATCAGTGCGTTTGCATTTCAGGGGACAAACGCACACATAATTTTGAGTGCACCTGCACTGATACATAGACTCATCCTATCGAACCCTTCATCATTTGCTACACAATCATACTGGGTTTTAACAAGTATGCATATATTTTTCAAAAAATGTGATGTACAAGTAATTGCTGGAAGCGATTCATTTCTATTTGATCTTAATTTACGTGACGTTTTGCAAACAAGTTTATCTGACCATCGTGTGAGTGATCGCGTGTTATTTCCTGCGGCTGGATTCTTGGAACTTAAATTTGCAGCATTTTATCGTATCTTTGCTCAAAACACATATGGGGTTGAAAATGTGATTATATATAATCCAATTATTGTGGATGTTGCACATATCTCCAGATGTGAAATATCTGGAAATCATGGAAAGTGCAGCATAGTAACAAATGGTAGAATACATAATTCAAATGCCCATGGTAGTAAAGTTTACGGTAGCTTTACTTACAGAAAAAGTATAATGAAGTTTATGAAGCTCTACATGGACAGATGTAATGCATCAATTGGAATTATTGCCGCAAGTGAAATTCAAAAAAAATACGTAGCAAATCGGTGCTTTCGGATAGCTCCTGCAATCCTTGATACCAATCTTCAACTATCAGCTACAATGTCATTGAGTTCTCCTCGAGTTTCCGGAGTAAAATCGCCATTTGTTCCAATAGCTGTGAAAGTTTACATAAATCCAAAGACATCACAAGGAAACAACTCCTTACATGCTCAACATAAAGATGACAAATATAGAGGTGAAAAAAACAATTTGCATACCCTTTGGACAGATAGCACCTGTCTTGTTTACTTATCAAACACGCATTTTAAACGAGTTTCTCGTCAGCGTGGCTCTACAAGTATGAAAGGAGCGCCCCTTTTCAAAAGTAGCAAAGAAAAAGAAAGTGTGAGTTGGGCAAAGAATTATACCATTTTTTATCATGTCCAGTGGCAGTGCAGAGATAGCACTCGAAAATCCATAAGTTCGAAGCGACATGTATGCAACATGCATCAATTTTCGATTACTAGTATTTCCTCTAGTGTTGGAAGTAGTTTGCAATTAGTACAATTACGAGCAATTGTTCTAGAGTGCATATTCCTGGATCTGCACTTAGATACAGTGGGCACACTTTCAAAAAGTATGCATTTTGCACCCTCTGTACCCGGTGTAGATACTCATACTTCAAAAGGAATAGCATGTAATGCGATTTCCGGATTGTTGAAATCAGCTCTTCAAGAAGAAAGCACTTCTGCATTTCTGTCTGGATCAGATGGTGATATTCATAAAAATGAATATCCAAAAGATATTCAAGAAAGTAAAAATCCATCCGAAAGCTGCTCAAGATGTGGAGTGAATGCATCACCGCGTTTCCTTACTTGCAAAGCTTTCCGTCAAGCTTTAAAACCAACGCCGCATAATGTTCAGAACATTTTATTATTCAATTTACCCCGGAGCAAACCGATAATATATATCAAGGCTATATTACAAACTAGTGCTTTGAGCGGGAGCAAACATTGCTTAAAATTGAAGTTTAATCAATTTGAGGCAAGAAAGAGTAGAAGAAAAACTCTTGATATTATTACTGGTGGACTTGGAGGTTTAGGACGAATAATAATGAATTGGCAAGTCTGGCAAGAGAAAATGCATATTTTGTTGGTGAGTCGTTCTGGAAGATCCTGTTCAACGAGTGCAGTTTCAATTCCAAATTGTATCATGTTCAATCGCTGTGATACAAGCTCAACTGAAGAAGTGAAAAGTACACATTTGCTCACTATTTTTGGCACACATGATGCAGCGTATATTGAAGTGTTTCATGCCTCCGGTACATTAAAAGATTCTATATTCCAAAGTCAATCTGTTGGCTCTATTAAATCTGTACTTAAGCCTAAAAGATGTGCTCTTACAAGATTGGAAGCCAATTTTTGCCACAGACCAACATTACGCGTGCTCTTGTTTTCCTCTATGGCCGCTCTTTTGGGATCAAGAGGGCAAACAAATTATGTTGCAGCCAATTTGTGCTTAGATTCGGAAGGATACATATTACACATTCGTGGAATACCAATAACCAGCATACAATGGGGAGCGTGGAAGACAAAAGATGGCATGATTTCAACTCATAATAGTGCAATACTTTCTCGCTTGAATGCGCTAGGATTAGGCATAATTACTCCAAGAATGGGGGTTCTTGCTCTCAGTCAAATATTGCCAGAGTCTAGCTTTTCACTCATTACCGTAAATCCATTTGATTGGGAGACTTTCTTCCGTAGAATGGAGAAAATTCCAAAATTTTATGAAAATATGAGAGAAGCAAACACAAATATGTGTAATGCAGAGCTCATTTCAAGCACCGAACTAGAACGAAGACACAGCACTGCAAAAATTGAATCAACTGTTAAGAAGGTAGTTAGAAATGCACTTGGAAAACATATAAAAATGGATGAACCTTTGATGGATGCAGGCTTAGACTCTCTAGGGGCAATTGAGATCAGAAATGAGCTTAGTAACGATCTTGATCTTAGTCTGCCAAGTACTCTCATCTTTGATTATCCTTCTGTGAAGGAGCTAATTCAGTTTATTCAAACCATTCAAAAGGAAGAAATATCTGAAGGAGCATTGCGAGAACATAAAAAGAAAGAGAGCATTTTAAAATCAGAGAATTCGATGTATGTTCAAGCAATATCAATGAAAATGAACGAAAGACTTTATTTGAAGCTGAGTTATGACCATGTCACTCCTGTACCCTCTGAGCGATGGTCAATAGATGATAACAACTGCACTCTGTCATCTCGTTTTGGATTTTTTCTCCTAAACATAGAAAGTTTTGATACAGAAATCTTCCGTATTTCACCATCAGAAGCAACATTAATGGATCCGCAGCAACGTATACTGTTATCTCTCGTGTATAACCTCAAAAGTTGTAAAGACGTATTGTACACTCAGAGAACTGGAGTCACTGTAGGCATATCGGGTAATGAATATGGAAGACTCGCAAATATAGTCAATGTATACACAGCAACTGGAGGAGCACTGAGTGTTGCAAGTGGTCGTATTTCTTATATATTTGGTCTGCAAGGTATTTGTGTAAGCGTTGATACTGCATGTTCTTCTTCATTAGTTGGATTACATTTGGCCATATCAAATATGGTAATAACTGAGTGCAATACATCAATATCTTGTGGGTCTAACGTAACGTTAAGTAATATTACAACTGAAATGTTCAATAGAGCCGGAATGCTATCTATGGATGGGCGATGTAAAGTTTTGGATGCCAAAGCTGATGGATATGTACGAGGAGAAGCTTGTGCAGCCTTGTTTATGAATACTTTGAAAAACTCCAAGGAAAGTTTACACCATCCACACATAGGCGGGTCAGCAACAAATCAAGACGGAAGATCAAGCTCACTTACAGCTCCAAATGGACCTTCACAACAGCGAGTTATCCGGAGCGCTCTCGAATCTGATGGAGAGGCTCTGCTAATACACATGGAAGGTATGGAACTTCACGGAACAGGAACTTCTCTAGGAGACCCGATTGAAATAGGGGCCATTTGTGCTGTCTTTACGGAACATTCTGAGCAATCGTTGGTGGTATCTGCTGCAAAATCTTTTGTTGGTCACACAGAACCTGCTTCAGGAGTTGTAGGTTTGATATTTTTGGCAAATAATATCCAAGCGCGCAGTTTCCAAACCATATTGCATTTGCAGACCGTGAACGGGTATCTTGTAGAAGTACTAGAACAGAATTATTCATCAAAACTTAGGACTGTCAAGAAAGGTGGAAGTAGAGATTTGAGCATTTTCAAGGAGCATGCTCAGGCATGTTCTACCACAGAGAACAAAATAGCACGAGGAATCAGTGCGTTTGCATTTCAGGGGACAAACGCACACATAATTTTGAGTGCACCTGCACTGATACATAGACTCATCCTATCGAACCCTTCATTATTTGTGTTGGGTAAATTCAACCTAATCGAACAATTTAATTACCTTTCATATGTGACAGTTACAAGTTTTTCGTTATGTGATTTTTTCCTCTTCAGAGTCTGTTACTGTTTCAATAACTTGGAAAGACGCGATTCACGAGTATTTTCTACGAAACCAATAATTAGCACTGTGTGCGAAGCTATTTCTGCTGCGAGCCAAAATCTTTTCCTTCATCATTTAGTTGATACTATCCATACAGCACATATTGTAAGCACTACTCATTTCCTAGATAAAATACTAGAAATTCGGACGAATTCTTGTTTAGTCTCGCTTAGAAGGGAAAATGAGAAGTCATTGCTCTTCAGGTGCCATTTTGCAAAGATTGACTATCGACTGTGGAAATACTCTAAATTTAGATACAAGCTGATAATTCAAGTAGCTGATGAAAGCAGTCATGAGCGCAAGACGCAAATGGTTGCACGAGAAGTAGATCATAGTTTTGGAATCTATTCTTTGTGTAATGGCAACGGAGAACATGATATAGGATACGATACAAAACGGCAAATCATATCTATCAAAGTTTTCTACTGTTCAAGTACTTTGCTTGGTATTAAGCGCTTTAATCATTATTTTAATAAATGCATGAATGTGATAGCTTTGAGCTCGGGCTCAGAATTATTTGGATTATATGGTGGTGTTGAAACGAAATTAAATTATATACATGCCCAAAGTACTAAGTATACCTCTAGTGTAAAGAAACCAGTGTATTTATATCATTCTACTTGGTTTGTCTCTCAGATTTTAAGATTGCAGCATACAAAAGGCTTAGGTTGCACAGAAGGAAGGAATCTATCAGGGATTAAATTACACATATGCGATATCATAAGTGTCCTTCAGAATACATTCTTTCAGGATGAAATGAAGCTTCTATCCACTTCAGATATTCCTTATACATTTTCAAGTCACGATTGTAGATGTACCAGTGATGCAGCCTGTCTTGATGGCATACTTGATTGTCAACAAAATGAACAAACAAATTTAAAGATAAAAAAGTTTTTTTCTGACTCCTTTGTTTCAAAAGTATTGGATTTACCATACGCTACTCATAATAGAGACGATGGAAATTCTAGTTATGCATATGGTGGGTCTCACATGTGTAAAGAAATTACGCAACTCTTGATATCAAACAGTTCGAAATTGAATAGTTACCATTCATCATTTTCAAATCGCTGTCTTATTTTGATTACAGGTGGATTGGGAACTATTGGAAAAATGATGTTCACATGGATGTCGACTCAATATATGTCTGGTATTAGCCTTTCTGGTAGAATTGGACGCTCTTCAAATCTTCCAAGCTACTTTGAGAATAGAGAGACTATTATGAATATCAGTAGACGAGATATTTCAGCTTCGAGTGAAAGTATTTTGTATCTATGTGAAGAGAATGAAAAAAATCACTTGCTAGTTTCTGGTGCATTTCAGGTTGCAGGAGTATTGTTCGATTGCATCATTCCAAATCAAAATGTGCTCAGTATTGCAGTTGTACAATCACCAAAGGTAAAAGGAACTATAAACATGATGAAAGACTTGTATTCAATGCCAGTGCAAAATGTTGCATTATTTTCCTCTCTAGCCTCGCTACTTGGGACTGCAGGGCAAGCAAATTACGTTGCTTTCAATAGATGGTTGGATTCAAAATCATTATCTGCTGGTCGAACAGGAATAAGTCTCATAAGCTTACAATGGGGGATATGGAATATTTCAAATGGAGGGATGGTGCAAAATGATGCAAATATTCTAGGTAAGGCCAAAAGATATGGGATAGACTCATTTGCATCCGGATTTGGATTGTTAGTTCTTCAAAGAATACTTGTATCTATCTGCGGATTATCAGTATTATGCATCAATAAATTTAATTGGAAAAATATTTTTTTTAATCCCAGAGAGAAACACGGAAAAAGTGTTGCGCTGGCAAATAATCAACATGTGCAACATTTGGAGACCAAGCATAAATCCAGAAAACTAGATGTATCGACATGTGAAGAAACTCATCATTTACACACACATCATAAAATTGAGGCTCATTTGTTAAAATCAGTTGAAAAAGTCCTTGGATACCCGATAGAACCCGATGAGCCATTAATTGATGCCGGACTTGATAGCTTAGCTCTGATTGAACTTAATGACTCAATTGAAGCTGAGCTGAATATTCAGCTCCCATCTACAGCTGCCTTTGATTATCCTACAGCAACAGCACTCGCTGTTCACATAAGTGAAAATTATTGTAAAAATCAGACGCGGGAAGAAATATTGGAAGCACCAGAGTATTTGAGTAAACGTAGCATGAATGAAAATAGCATTTCGATTCTCGGATTAGGTTTAAGATTAGGTGGTAAAAAAGATGACATTCGATCACTAAGATCAATTTCAAATTTTATAGAGAATGCAGGAGATGCCATTGTTGTTGTCCCACAAGATAGGTGGGACATTGATATTGATCGAAGTTGTTACGGAGTGAGTTACCGACGTGATCCCGATTCAGAATCATACAGTCGCTATGGATCATTTATTAATGATATCGATTCATTTGATATTTCATATTTCAACCTTACTTGTGATGAGGCGAGTTCTATCGATCCTCAGCAGCGAATGATTTTGAAAACTTGCTCGGAATCTATATTTATCTCAAACTTACAATTGAAAGATATCAGAGGGAGTGACACCGCAGTGTTCATTGGCATCTGTAATAACGATTATGATACAATTCTTCGAGAGAATATCGTGAACTTATCAGTTAGTGAGAACTCAACTGATCAAATTTCGACAGCTGTAGGTACAGTGGCATATTCAACCTATGCATTTGCTTCAAATAGAGTGAGTCACATGTTCGGAATGATGGGTGCATCAGTTTCTCTAGACTGTGCTTCTGCTTCTGGTTTGGTTGCAGTACATATGGCCGTCCTTAATTGTCGGGCTAAAATGACTCTAAACATTGATAAGATTGATAATGTTCCAATATTTCTTCAATCCTCTACTTCAATTGCTGGTAGTGTAAATTTAATTTTACATAGTCAGCTTACTGATCTGCACACTGCACGCAAAATGTTCCCTAATGATGGCAGGTGCAAGACATTTGATTCGAGAGCTGACGGGTTTGAAAGAGGAGAGGGAGTTGGAACTATTCTTATACAACAAAGTTGCTCGAAAGAAGGAAACATTCTCTGTTTAATACGTGGATCTTCCACCATTCACAAAGGAGGTGGGGCATCTCTGCGAGCACTGCGTGGTCCTGCAATTGTGCATAAATTGCAAATTGCTCTCTCTGACAGCTTTGTCTCTCGTCACCAAATTAAATATATAGAAGCATCGGGATTGGGTGAACCATTTGGTGATGCAATTGAGATTGGGGCATATAAAACTTTGTTTGCTCCGAAAAGGTATGAGCGTAATGTCTTAGTGTTTGGAAGTATACATACAAATATTGGTCATCTAGACGGTGCATCAGGTATCGCTTCAATTCTCAAAATAATCAGTTGCACACGAACCGTAATTGGATCCCCTATCGTCCATTTCAGGAAACTCCATCCTCTAATTTGTGGTAAGAGTGATCGAAGAAAAGCAGAATCAATGGGACACACGTGGGAAGATATTGATGTTCGCAATGGATTTCTCGGTGCAAAGTTTCCAATGAGCAAAATACCAATCATTGATAAGGAAAAAGCTTCATCTGCATTTGGTGTTAGTTCTTTTGGATTCGGAGGAACTATGGCGCATGTCATTCTTCAAAGCCCACGTCTGAATCTTTTAAAAATTCCAAGTGTTCTGTGTGTTGCAGAAGAAGTTCATATATTCCGTCATAGAATGAGTAGAGAAGATAACTTGAAATTATTAAGTGTTGAAATTTTGAGTGCAATCGAAACTTCAATAGTGCAAGTTATTCGCTCTTATTCTTCCAAAGATTTTCCAATAGGTAGATGCAGTAATTTCTTCGAAAAGCCAATCAGTCTGAGAGAAAGTAAAGTGCACAAGATTGAAAATGACTTGCGAAAAATGATGGGTATGCATTATTTACAAGATGGAATCATGAAGAGGAATCCTTCCATTTCAAGGCTATCTGTTGCAATATTACACTCGGAGCTTCAACACCGCTTCCGCAAGTCCTTTGGTATATCATCTTTAATCAGATCTTGGATGAAAAATCAAGTCTCCAGACACATGATAAAAACAGCGAACTCTTTGGAAATGCGTTACAGAATCAAGAAGTTAGAGCGTCCCATAGTTTTTGTACTTGCATCTCCGAGATCAGGATCTACCCTTACTCAACTTATGTTGAACGCAAACCCTCACCTTTTTGCACCTCAAGAGCTGTATTTACTGCAATTTTATACCATGAGAGAGAGATTGAAGACTTTAAGTACGAATGGACTCGATGAATGGATATTTGAAGGTCTAAAAAAGGTTATTAAAGAACTGTGCAGAATTTCAAAGACATCTGAGATTCAACATTTTCTTGATGAATTGAACCAACTCGATGTGGTAGATGTTTATGATTTGATTCAGACTTGGGCAGGATGCAAAATATTGGTGGATAAGACTCCATCATATATTTGGAGCATACAAACATTGAGAAGAGCTGAAGAAATATTTGAAAATGTCAAATATGTTTTCCTTTACCGCCATCCTTTATCTAACATCATGTCAATTTCACGAGAAACGATAAAACGTGAATGGCTGCATGAAAATGTGGAAGCTCTATTTCATCAAAATAGAAATAAAATGAAGTTTAATGGGCACGTATTTCGAGAATCGATTGAGTCTTCACTTTGGGATGAAGCAGAATATCTATGGATGTTAGGAAACTCAAATACAATTCGCTTTCTGAATGAAATAGATAGTAATCGCTCGTGCAACATTTCATACGAAGGTCTTATAACTTCACCTGAAATGTGTGCACGGAAGCTGTGTACTTTCATTGGAGTACCATACCACACAGATATGTCTATGCCTTATACCAAACATAATAGGGAGTCATTTTCACCCGCAAAATTGGGCGGTCTTAGTGCTGCAGATCCACATTTGCTCAAAAAGAGCCAGATTGAGGCTGGTCTTGTAGATGCGTGGCGTTCAATATCTCCTACATCAAATTTGAAGCCGTTCACAATTAGTATTGCACAAAATCTTCGGTATGAAATTCCGCGTTGGGTTGAGATATTTTCGAAGAATGAGGATAACTTTGAAGTAATCAAACTAAATAAAAGTAATAAGGGGCCAGTGTATATTTTTTTTCACGATATTACTGGTGACATTGAGGTATTTCGGTCTATTGGTGCCGAGCTAAGCCATATGGCGTTTGGTCTCCGTGTTAGAAATTGGGATAATCTTTTTAAGAGCCTTGATATTGGAAGTTTAGCATTACTTTATAGGAAAATACTCAAGAAGAATTTATCACTTTCGTCTGATGATAGTGTCATTTTCTGCGGTGTAGGGATTGGTTTGCATATCGGGATTGAAATAGCCATTCAGCAATCTACGGTGTGCTCTACATCGCACAAAATTTATAAAACATGGGAAAATAGGTGTGCAAGAGGAGAACCGCGTGTACTTGGGGTTTTTACATTTAAGGATGGAAATATATTCGAGCCACATTATCCAAAACAACAAATAAGCGAAAAGTTTCTTTGTTATATCGTGCAAAATTCCCACATTCACTATGTAAACAAACAAATTAATATGAACAATTTCGAGGAGAGTACCTCAAGAGTTCCCAAAGTTGTGGAGATTTTCACTGCTCTTCAGGAGAGGAAAGATATTTACTCGAAGTTTAAAGTGCTCGCATTGTTCAAACCGGTAAAGTTGGACACCCCACGGTGGGATGAAAGAATAAAGAGGCATTTGATTCTATGCAAATATTTTGAATATGTTATGGAACGAGATGATATCTCTCAAAAATACAAATCTTTGAACTTCCCAATATTTTCAGTTTCTCATTCACTTAGACTGAAACTATGCACTGAGCGAATTCCTCCACTATGTGACGAGAAAAATTACAGCTGGGACTATCGATTCATACTAAGACGTAAATCAGAAATAGCGAAAATGCTTGATGCTAGATTTAGGAATTTCTAAATTACGCCGAAACTGAGCACAGAGAAATATTGCGATCCTGTTATGTTTCTGGTTTAGCTATGAACAGCACCTCTTTTCAATTTGAGAACTCTTCATCTTTCCATGTAGTTGGATAGTCTCCGGAAGAGATTTAGAATCTAAATTTTCATTTGTTTCCTTCTTGCAAAATCACTTTAAAATAAAATGCACTTCAACAGAGTAAAATAGAAAAAGTACCTTCGACATAATTTTATATATTTCAGATAAAGTTTGCTGAAAGGCGGATTCAACATTCGTGGAATCAAGTGCGGAGGTTTCAACAAATAGAAGTCCTTTTAAGATCAATTATGTTCGTGTTTCTCATCGAACAGGACAAATTAATTACCTTCCTTATTTGCCAGAATTTCGGCATTTTCGATATTGACAGTCCTCAGATGCTTCAAATCAAGTTTATTGCCACATAACATGATGACTATGTTGGAATCTGCATGATCACGTAATTCTTTAAGCCATTTCTCTATATCTGCAAATGACTCTGTTCAAATTATTAGTGTGGAGATGATTTCACGTTAGGAAAGAAAGTAACCTGTTTTTGTTATGTCATAAACCAAGAGAGCTCCTACAGCACCGCGGTAATAAGCACTAGTAATTGCACGATAACGCTCCTGTCCCGCCGTGTCCCATATTTGAGCCTTCACGGTTTTACCATTTACCTGCATAAATGCATGAGGAAATAACTCAACTGCACCAAATGTAGCTTTAAACCTCCATGCTCCTGGTTGCAAACTCCACCCCAATAGTCGACTTGGACTCAAGGCTAAACTCATTCCGGGTAAAACGGGACAAAATGTTTGACTTGCCAACACCAGAATCCCCTATAAGTACGATTTTGAAGAGATAATCATAACTGTTGATCCATAATTAAGTGGAATTAAGATAAGACTAAGAACACGAACTCATCGGCATCACCAGACATCTGTCCTTGAAAAGGAAGCGCGGAAGAAAATTGTCGTTTTTTTCTTCGGCCGCGACACCCCGACCGAACGGAAAAGTGCAAGAGCCTCTAAAAAAATTTCGCTCACGGTATTTTTTTTGAGGCCAGCTTTAACAATATAAGTGCGTGCTATATAAGAGCAAAAAAGAGAGGAAACTACCTATATAGATTGATTAACCTATAACCAACGAGGAAAGTACAAAACACATAAAAGTACCTGAAATTCGCTATTTTGAAATTTGAAATTTCGAACTTTATAACTTTCAAAGATCCAAACTCCTCAACCGCACAAGACGATTAAACTTTAGAAGTTTCACTAGAAACTTCATTGATTAACGCCTTTCTAAGAGTAGTTCTCGCGATAAAAGCATACGATCACAAAGCATGGCCGAAGAACAGAATGAGATCAAAAAAATTTTTGAAGATTTCCTCAAGGAGGTCCCTGAGGAAAGTGCTGTTAGAACGACGATAAATAACTCCGGATGCATTCTCTTTGTGGTGAATCTCGATAAACTTCGAGCATTCAATCGGAAATTTGCAAGTAAACTTCTTCATTATCCCGCAACGTATTATCTAGCGATGGAAAATGTACTTCGCGAAAGAGAACGTGAAGAGAATCAAAAAAGCTCGAACCAAGAGATTCTAATAAGTTTCAGTGGGAGTTTCGGTCAAAATCACGTATCTCCTCGCGAACTTCTCTCATCTTTTATGGGTAAGATAGTAAGTGTAGATGGTATTGTGACTAAATGCTCCATGGTCCGGCCTAAGATGGTGGAAAATGTGCAATATTGCACTGAGACAAAGGAGTTAACCCGTGATTCGCAAAGGGATATCACTGAAATTTATAGGAATACTAAGTTAACAACATATCGTATCAGAGATAAGAATGGAAATATTCTGATCACAGAGTATGGACGAGAATTCAGTGTATACCGCGATAACCAAAGTATTACAATTCAGGAAATGCCAGAAAATGCTCCTGCAGGTCAACTACCAAGATCAATTGATGTCATACTAGAACGACATTTGGTAGATACGTGTAAGCCAGGAGACAGAGTCAATGTTGTTGGAATTTACAAGGCAATTCCAACCACAACAATAAATTCAGGAATATTCCGCACCGCTTTGATCGCATTAGATATTCGACAACTTAACAAGGAGATTTCACGTCCAACGCTATCAGAAAAGGATATTGAAGCAATAAAGAAGCTCAAGAATATGGCTGTGAAGCAATTACTAGAACTTCTAGGTAGATCACTGGCTCCTTCAGTTTGTGGACACGAGACTTTAAAGCAGGCTCTCATTCTATTGCTACTCGGTGGAACTGAAAAAAATTTGCTTAATGGTGCCCATATCCGAGGAGATATCAATTGCTTACTGGTCGGAGATCCATCTGTTGCTAAATCACAGCTTCTTCGATGTGTAATGCGAGTAGCGCCATATGCAATCAGTACCACTGGACGAGGCTCTTCTGGTGTAGGTTTGACAGCTGCTGTAACTACTGATCAAGAAACTGGAGAGCGTAGGCTCGAGGCTGGTGCAATGGTACTTGCGGATAAAGGCGTTGTTTGCATTGACGAGTTTGATAAAATGAGTGATGCGGATCGAGTTGCAATTCATGAAGTCATGGAGCAACAAACTGTTACAATTGCCAAGGCTGGCATACATGCATCCCTAAACGCGAGGTGTAGTGTGTTGGCGGCGGCAAATCCAATATATGGTAATTATGACCACAGCCAGGGAGTCACCCGAAACATAAATCTTCCAGATTCTCTCCTGTCGAGATTTGATATGCTCTTCATCGTTCTCGATAATTCTAATCCTGAGATTGACAGGAAAATTTCTAATCACGTTCTGAACTTACATTCGACCAAAAATGTCTCCCTGACAGACAGTGAGCCTGCACATAAAGACGAAGATTTCATGTATCAAAGAAAAGCCAAAGAAGGAATTGCTTCGAACAGTGAACTTCTCACACTACGTTTCTTGCAAAAATATCTACACTATATACATAGAAAGTATCTCAATGTCGGACCAGAACTTTGCATAAGTGCAGAAAGTTTTATTGCGGAACAATACTCACTCTGGCGAAGTAGCAAGGCTGATGACATGAGGAATAGAAGAAGCATTCCCATTACTGCTAGAACGCTAGAAACTTTGATTCGTCTTTCGACTGCCCATGCAAAAATGCGGCTGTCAGGAAAAGTTGAGAAGATGGATGCCATGGCAGCAGTTGAGATAGTCAGGCACGCAATAGAAGCTGAGGATTTAAAAAATACCATCTCCTTCAATGATATGAATGGATCTGAAAAAGGAATCAAACATCGCGATGTAAGAAAAACGACTTTTGAAGAAAAGTTCAGATCTTTAGTCCAACGGAAGGAAAAGATCGAACTAGAATCAATTTTAGGACTTGGTAGAAGCTGTGACTTGAATGACGAGGAAACTGAAGAGATAATTAAAAATATGCAGGAAAATGACCGTCTCCTTGTAAGTGAGGGAACTGTCCATTTAATTTAAATTGCTCATATTTTGCACCTTGTAATTCCATACCAAAAGTATTTCTAACTTTTTACTTACCGATCACTTGCTGGTTGTTCTCAAGCATTTGCTCCTTATGATTTTTTTTTCTTAACTTGCTTTGTGGCAACATTCCTTCAACTGGGCAACGATAACCTTTCATTCTTACGCCAAGACTGTATGTAATAATAGAAGAAGTCACAATATATTGCAGTCTGAACAACACCACTACACCATACAATCCATTGACGGTAGCCGGGTTCTGTAAAGAAACGATATATCCAATTTAATAAGTAAAGAGCTCTGTATCCACCCAATAGGAATACATAATTTCCTGTGAGTGTGTCTACATTTTTGGTGCGCTGAAGTAATACCAACTGTGGCAAAATTGCGACTGCTTCCAGATAAATTGAGAAAGTCCATAGAACTTCGGGAATTGTAAAGTCATGGTTTATCATCAGCGCGAGAATTAAACACGGTACTACTAGGAATATGACACGGAATGTATCTTGTTCCTTATCATAAGTTTGATGTACTACTCGATGAAACCGCATATACCAAATGATGCAGCAGCTACTGCTTATGAAAAAAAGTTTCATGACCGTATTATACATACTAATGAACGAAAAGAACAAATCAAGATAACGAGACACGAATATAATGCCATATAGCTCTTGCGTTTTTAAAGATACACCTGCACAGTTCTTTGTCGCATGTATTTTCAACAGCAGCACCTATAAGAAAAAGAATAACAAAAGTTGAAACAGAAGCTTCTGGAAATTTAGCGTAAACGTACTAATATGCTGAGGAGGTGAGTCATATCACCAGCTATAGATTCATGGAGTTAGATGATGAGGTGCAGGAATGCTTTTGATATCAAGGATACAAATACTTACCAAAACGGAAGATATTCATGGTATCTTTGCAGTATTGAACAGTGTGATTTCAAATCACTCTCTTCAAATACTTCTATTTTTGCTATTGTGATATTGTTGTGAACTTATATAGTCAGCCCTATGATCGCTAGCCAAGCGATGTGTCTGGATGTATAGCGCGTACAAAATTCCTTTATACACTACAAAAGAAGAGTTTCCGCACGTCTAACTGAGATTATAACTTAAAATTTTCTTTCATGCACGAATTCAAATGCGTGGGTTTATTTAGGGTTTTATAAAAAGCAAAAAGCCGAAGCCAAACCTTTGCAATTTTTGCAAAAAGCGCAGCGAAAGAGCGAAACAAAAGCTTTGGTCCTTCCTTAGCAGCTTAGGAAAAGGAAAGTGCACGAAACAAAAAAGAAGCGCGTTAGCCGCAAAAGCTTATTTTTGACTACCTGTTCAAGAAATTTGACGTGTTGTAATCTTGCATTGATTGAAAGTGATAATAGCTCGTACGGTACGGGAGCAAACTTTTGGAAGTAGTGTGAACAATCTTTACGAACAGCATGCTAAAAACACGATGTAGCCCGAAAGTAAGGTTCTCTATTTTACGCGAAAGACAAGTGCGTGCTCGGAAGCTTCAGACGATAAAGTGCAATGCTCTTAGCGAGTTTACGGCATCTGATTTTGTCATTGCCCTTGGTATGATTGGAACTTGTGTTTCCATTGGAACACGGTTCAGAAATATTCCTGGAAGAATAGTTAACACCGATAAGTCGTCTGAAGATCCCCCCGAACGTATGCCTTCACGAAATGTATTAGGAAGAAAAAAAATATTTTCATGGGGGGCCGCAAGTAACAAAGGACCCCGGGAGTATATGGAAGATACTTGGTGCGTCAAAGAAAAGAATGGAAGGCCATTCGCGGACTTTTTGTATGCAGGAGTCTTTGATGGTCACGGTGGGGTTGGAAGTTCCATTTTTTTGAGAGAGTCTCTTTTTGGAATATTAGGTAGATTCTTTAGCAAAGTCCCTATGGTACAGTTCGTGAGCAGTACAGAATACTCATGCACAGGTCATAGGCTTCAGGAAGCATTTCAATACGCTGATGGACTATTACTTGATCACATCTCAACCTTAGGTGATCCGGAGTGTTGGAGTGGAAGCACAGCTACAATTTGCTTTGTCAATAAAAATTGCCTCATATGTGCAAATGTAGGAGATAGCAGGGCTGTATTGGCCCGAAATGGAAAACCTATCGAATTAACACAGGATCATCGTCCACTTGGAAGTTCGAAATCTGGAAGATCTGAAATTGAACGGATAAATGCTTCAGGTGGATGGGTCGTTCAAGGCAGAGTCTGTGGAATTTTGGGTGTGAGTCGAGCTTTTGGAGACTACGAGTTTAAGGGAGGAAGAGAAGAACTCTTAAGTGATTTATGTGCGAGCTCAGACAAGCAGGCTCTAAAAGCAAATATGGAATTTCCACCTGTGGTTGCAACGCCAGACATATTTGAAATTAGTTTAGTAGCGGAAGATGAGTTCATAATCTTGGCGACTGATGGTATTTGGGATACCATGAATAGTGCACAAGCTGTGACTTTTGTGAGTAGTATGTTGAAAAGAGACCCAACTATCACAATGAATGATATTGCTTCCGCACTTGTGGAAAGGGCACTGCGTAGTCGTTCTCAAGATAATATTGCTTGCGTAATAATTGACTTACGATAGAAAACTTAGCTAGTTTTATTTTAAAGTTTGAAGTGAAAAACTCTGCAACTTATTTGTCTAATACAGCAGGAAAGCAGGGAACCAAGGTGTTACTACCATCAAACTTTCTAGACAAGGATAGAAAATATTATAACTCTCTGGGATGCCATTTATTCAATCTGCGAACGGAAGGAACCTACAATCTTCCTCAACTCCTATTTTTATTTATTTATAGAACGCCACAAATATTTTGCATACTTTCACCTGCTCGGAACTATTCCACTGCTTCTCGTTTGCTGAACAAGCAACTATCATGATATAATTCTTGAAAAAAGGTTACTCACAAAAGAAGGTTTCCTCTGCTATTCAAACCTGATTTGTAGTTACACATGCAAGATTATGAAGTCCCGATTCTGCAAATGGTGTAAGAGCTTCGTACTGTGTTTGAAATATCAATATTTCAGCTCATATGAAAAGAAATACTTTACCACATAATAAGTCTTGTTTTCAATTTCAACAGTACTCGTATTTACAACTTCTTCATCTTCAATAGCAACACTAAAGAATTGTGGTTGTTAAAAATACGTACGCATAAGAGAATCTGGTCGCTTATCAGTGTACCTTCCTGTAATTGATGGTGATATTGCGTTGAGAACATCATTGATAGTTCCCACTTCCTCGATGGAAGGAGATTTTTTAGTTATCATTAACTTCGTCGTTGGGATAATAATTATTTGCACACTTCCAGAATTTTTCTCTGCAAACTGAACTTCCAGCGTAGCCTGTTAAATGAAGCTTAATCCAATTGTCAGAAAATCATGGTAATCTGCTACTTCATCACAGCGCGGTTGGCAGTAATTACCACTCCTTGCGTTACTGACTGGAATCTGTGAAGCGTTTAAATGAATCTTGACACTCTAAAATTATACTACCTCGATCCAGTCCAGAGGTAAAGCAATAGAATATGGATTCAAAACTCCAGCCCTTGCAATAATGTAAGAACGTGACTGAGCGTACAAGTAAAATATGTTGTCACCTTAGAGCGGGTGTTCTTGACTTATCGGCGACAAAATCAACGAAGCCTGTCTACAACTCGAAATAAATATGAAGGTTCAGTTGAGATACAACACACAATTGTTTCAGAACCCTGGAGATATGCTCCGACCTGCACAACAGGGTCATATGTTAAGTTTATGCTACGTACGAGTAAATCATATGTTTACCATTTTAGATTCCTGATTTGACGAAGTAAATAATTTGAGTATATGGTAGTTTATAGAAATTTAAATTAGCAGTTTTTTCACCTCGGGAGTTGCACACGCTTCAAAAATGGGAAATGCACATATACCAGTTATCATTCCAATTAATTTTCTCCTCGATGCATTTTGCTAAAGGAACAAATGATGCAGAAAACATTCGTAAAAAGTGCGTTTTATACCACTAGCCTCTCGTCTTGTGCTTGTTTGTCTGTAAAAGTGAGCTGCTCGGACTTGTTGGCACAGATGTACCCGTACACGGGTCGTCTCGGTCGCGAATCCTTAAGGAACACGTTATTTGCAAAAGGTACACGTGGGACACTTGAGGCAAACGTAGTAGCGTTCAACATATTTGCGCAGCCTCTGCAAAAGATTGCGAAGAAAATTCTCAAGTTACTACCAACCCAAGGTGCAATCTGCTGTATAAGTTGCCAAATTCCGGATCTGCCTATGTGTTGTGTAAGTGTGTAAATTGTGTTGAGATTATTGCCAAAAAACCCGGTGCTACAGCACTATTTAGGGACTCGCACTATTGGAGAAATACCGCGATTGCGTACAAAAAATCGAAAACTGACCGCGATTGCGTACACTTTCTCCATTTTTACCACGCAAAAATAGTAAACAGAAAAAAAAAAACAATAAAATGTGGGCACATCATGGATACAACATGGATCACGAAGACGCTTATCTGGGTTTATAGTAGACTTCAGTTCCGCATCTATACATGGCAGGGAATATCATAGCTCTCGTGTATATCTCCCTGGCAGGACCCTTGGAGAGAATACTGGACATAGTAGTAAACATCTCATGCTCATGTCAATATTTTTCCTACGTGTATTTTCTTTCCTTTGGGAGACTTAGTTTCCTCCCGAAGTTCAGCAGTGATATGACCTTCGATTGATATTCACCTTAAAAACATATCATAACAACAAGAAGTCGAAATGAGACCAAGTTATCCGGAAAAGAAGAAGAACTTTCTTCGATAATCTAGACCTGGCAAATCTTGTTCAACGAGGTTTCTGACAAGGTTGCTCAACTACCTTGAAAGACCATAACTAGGAACTTTAATACATCAAAACCAGTCTATAAGCGCACAACGATGCATCGAAGGACAGTTCCATGAATTGAAGTTCAAAATACCTCATTCAAGATCATCAAAACTATCATAAACTAATCCCAATTGGATAACTTGAAGACTTGCTGCAGTTGATTCACCCAGATTCTTTGCTTCATGTGAATTTTGATACCTATCCAAACTTCTCCGAGATTCAGCACTAATACTAATCTCTTTACTATTATTACTACTACCGCTTTGTTCTGACTCAGTATTTCTATTCCATCGCTTTGCCACACTTTTTCTAAGCATATTCCAGCTGTTTTGAGTAAATACCGTTTGCCTTGATTTTCTTGACTGCGCTTCTCTTACCTTCACAGAAGTAGAACTGAAATCTAACTTAGTACTTTGCAGTTCGACTCCAACGATGATTTCACTTTCAAGCATCTGAGAAGACCCATATTCTCTACAAAATAAATCCGCTAAAACGATTGAGGCTTCGCTCGTCACTGATCTTTTTGAGTATGGACTTTGCTTATCAGGTCCCAAAAAATCAGGTTCTTCATACCATCGTATACATAAATGCTGTCGTTCTAGATCTTCCACAGCAAATCTTAATTTTCGTTTCTCTCCTATTGTTCCTCCAATAATCTTTACGTTTTTTTGCTCTGAACCTGCTTTGTAAGAGAATGTTGGCCAATTCACTTCCAGCATTAAATTTCCGGGAATTTTAGGAAAACTTTCAAAAGACAAAATGGTTACCTTCAAAACAGATTTTGTGCTCCTCTTATTTGTTGCTGGGAGCAAATATCCAGTTCCTGGTATAGGTACAGTGATGCTTCGGGGCCAAACAAGATACGAAGCTATCAATGCAGTAATGTATGAACGCAATGGTTGAGATAGGCCTGGCAGCACAGTAATATCACCACCTACTACACGCAAATCGAATTGAAGTTGTGGATCATCCATAAGAGCAATTGTAAGTGCACCAAAACACGGAAATACTCCGATCAAGGGCGCAAATATGAGCCTTAATGTAAAACTACACTGAAGTTCAGTCAGAGATACGGGCACATTTAGTGTATCTTGAGCAGCACGAATACCAAGAACAACGTCAGGATCTCCAGCCCAGGAAACTTGAAGGTCGATCTCAAGTGCTCCTTCGTCTTCAGTCTCATAGACTTTGACTCCTTCAATTTTAGCTGGAACGGAACCGAAACTAAATCGTTCAAACTGAAGTGTTGTCAAAAACGCAGGTCTTGTGGACTGAAGTATTGGATCTAAACTTTTTCTTATCACGTTACTTGTTGCTTCATCTAGATATGGCCAAGCTGCTGCAACAACCTTATTTATCCAACCTGCATTTTCGACATCTTGAGAAGACAACCAACCGGGTAAGTCACCGAATAAGTTTTGGATTTCTGATTCATTCAAGGATCCTAAGTATGCAAGATCTTCTCTGTTGATAATCTTCTTATTTGCTTCTTTAGCCCGAAATTGTTGCAAAGGAGTGAATACAATAGCTGCTACAATACCAATAACAATCCCCATTATCAGGCTATAAACTTCCATGTGATCCATGAAATTACCGATGAAATCACTACTGTAATTATGAGCTAGTACATCACTAGTCATACCGGTTGGTCTTATCGCACTGATGTCCATGTGGTAAACCCCCACATCTTGTCTAGTAAACTCCGCGATAGAAAGCGAAGGCTCGGAGCCATGGCTGACAAAGTGTGACAAAGCATTTGGACTTAGCGCTGGCAGATACACAGATCTTGACTTATAGAACGTCTTTCGAGCTATTCTTTTTTCCCGTAGAATTGAGGGAAACGAATTGATGTTGAAAATTTCATTTCTGCTTCTACTGGCTGATTTATACATTTTTTGCACTTTTCAACTCAGACAGGAATCTGGGCGAAGCGTAACATTACCTTTCTGCCAGGCTCCCAGTATTTTTAAGATATGCATGGGCGATGATGCACTTATCCGCTTCGTTTTTGCACTCATCGATTAAACACTGTATAACGGTTCGCTAAGATCCTTTTTACTATACGATTGATGCCGTATAGTCAAGTCATTCAACTTTAGTAAGAGTTTGAAATTTATTCCTAGTTTTGTTGAGCTCCTCTTGAAGCAAGTAGAAATTTGAAAGTGAGGAACTACGAAGATATATCTAAAGTAGCTGTTTGATTTGAACACAACGGTATAAGACGAGCTCAAGTGCTTTGGAATTAAGGTGAGACTGTCACACTGTCTCTCTGTCTGATAGTCAAACTTGTGTGTTGTTTACTTGCCTACTTAGGATTTTCTCAATAACGAAGTCTTTCAGACTTTCACCCTGTTCACCACGCATAAAAAATCATAAAAATCTTTTAATACGAGTAGTATTCGTTGATATCTTACATTCTTACTAAAAAAAAAATTCAAAAAAAAACAGTAACTTCAATACCCCCCATTCGTCGCAACCGTCTTTCGTGGCGAAGGTACGACTGTTCTATTCACTTCTGCGACAACATCTTCAGTTTGCTACCGTGCCATAATTAAGAAAGGTACTAGTTACAATTGAGCTGAATTACATAGAGAGAGTAAGATAGTACGTGGGATATATCTTGTACAACCGTGACCTGTGCAGAACGATTATAACCAAGTTATCAAGTTGTCTGATTTGAGCCCAAAAGCATTAACTTGCCCTATAACCTCGCTGAAGCCTTATACTGATTTCTATTGAATTCATTGGTCCATTACCTAAACGAATAAATGCATGTATATCAGCCAACGTGGCGATATGGTTTTCACACTCAACGTACAAAATTAATCGAGGACCCACGTCCCACTTCCGATGGAGTTTACTTGCAAGGTTGTATCAGCAAAATCAAAACTTTTCTCTTGAAAGAAGGTCAAGTTCCGTTTTCTCTGGTAGAAAACTCAAAGACACCACATCTGGATGAAATCAATCGTATTTTACCCACAATATTTACCTCATTAGATAAGAAAATCAGGCTCGGAAATAAGCTGTGGGAGGATGTCCCATTTCTCATGAGAGCATTGCAGTACCCTTTTAAGTGTGGTCTCACATTTTCTGATATGGATCAACTCTGGAAGAATCTGGTGTCAATGTTGGTATGGCTGATCGACATCCAACTTTACCGAGACAAGTCCAAAGAGAAGGTACAGTAATTTATTATTCTTTGGTTGAGGTGTTTATGACGTTTATAGAGTGACGTTTCAAAAGATACTCACTTAGTTTTTACATTTGAAATACTACAGATGTATAAGGTATGGAAAATTTGTTTATAGATGGTATTCCCCAGTTATAAAATCAAATCAGAGTTTCCTAAATGGTGCGGATTTCAATAATGATTTGATGATCAAGTCGTTCCAAGCTTCGTGTAACAAAAAACTATCTAAAGCAAGAATCACCATGAGTGAGTGCTCAAAGGTAACATACAATAGAATAAATATCCACATTAATTGTTCAATCAGGAATGCGGTAAAATGAGCGAAAGCTTGCGATACTTCAATCCGCATAGTACCAGTATA
>JACLAB010004201.1_pt1 | contig 31501 bp, 24 predicted proteins | sample 8027921 | NCBI WGS metagenome assembly JACLAB01 (sample SAMN15725117, study PRJNA655200) | protist metagenome | isolation source: fluorescence activated cell sorting (FACS) single amplified genomes of... | place: USA: West Boothbay Harbor, Gulf of Maine | collected 2000-07-19 | reverse complement strand
GATTTTCCGCTAAGCGACTATTTGCGCGTGTTTCATCTTCAATCCCCGCAGCTATTACTTTCGTGGCGTTGGCAAGAACTTTTTCTATACCGAATAAGGCGCTCTTTCCGTATTTCTCTGCCGTTGCTCCTAATCCCTTTTCTTTAATCGAACCTTCGACGTCGCTTGCTAATTTCTTACCTTTGTTTGTAATACCACCAATTGCGTGCCAAGTTTTTGAAGCGAGCTTCTCTGCAATCTCTAACGCGTCGACTTCATCTCTTGCACGTTGTCTCGTGCGATCATCTTCGCCGAGTTCTGTTGTTGTTGGTATTTTTGTTGAAGGCGCTGCGACATCATCACCGGCGATGTGTTTGCTAAGTTCTCGTATATCGCTCGTCATTTGGCGAGTAAACTCGTGCGATTTCATAGCGGTCACTGTTTTGGACGCAGCGCTTTTCAATGCTTTGAAACTCCCGAATAAACCACCAACTACTGTCGACGATTGCGCGAGCTCGTCAAACTCGTTTGGCGGTTGATGATGGTGCGCGTTATTTCTCTCTCCAACAGCGTCTAGTACCTCTATCGTAGCCTGCTCGCTTTTCTTTGCTTCAAACGACGCAGCCTCCGTGTCGCGGCCAGCAACTTCTTTTCTCAAGGTTTCTTCTCGCTCGCGTCTCTCTTCTTCCATCTGACGCGTTGCCTCTAGTTCCGCTTTGGCTTTTTCTTCTCTCAGCCTTTTCTCCTGCTCTTCAAATTGCCTTTTCGCTTCTGCCTCTTCCTCCTCTTGTTTCTTTCGAGCAGCTGCAATTTCCGCAGCCCGACGAGCCTCCAATTCAACTTGCTCGCGTCTTTGCTTTTCTCGCTCTTCTTCGCGTTCTCTCTTTGCTTCTTCTTCTTCTTCTTCTTCTTCTTGTTCATTCCTCTTCCTCTCGCGTTCTTGTTCTTGTTTTTCAACGGCATTCAAAACTGTTTCCTCTTTCTCCTCCTCCTTTTTCTTGGTATTGTCCTCGTCGTCCTCGTCAGAATCTAACCAGTCATCAATCTCATCCTCATCGATTGTATCGTCGTCGTCGACGTCGTTGTTGTTATCTTTAGCGGACGACATTTTGATTCGTTGATATATACTAATGCTTTCTGCTTTCTGTTTTCGTGCAGAGGGGGAGATTTTTATACCGCAGAGTTTTCACGCGAACACACATTACCTAATAATAATTCATTCTTCCGGTAAGAGTTGGTTTCGTAGTGCAACAACACTAAGAACAGAACACCCGCGTGCCATTTCTCTCCTTTTGCCATCATTGTTCCGTCAAAAGTGAGAAGTTTCCTGATAAAATTCATCAATAATGGACGATGAAAACGCGTTGCGCGCAGACATTCAGAACTTTCTTGTAACGACAGCAAAGTCATTTTTACCTAACCAACTCGTCGATGATGTCTTCCAGTTGGCAAGGAATGTCGTCACTAAAACGACGAGAAAAGGCTCCGCTGACTTCGCGTGTAAAGCGTTCGTGTGTCTTTTTGCAACTTTGAAAAGGATGGCCACGTCGGGGAGAGGAGCAGAAGATGAGGACGGGGAGGAAGAAACGGACGAAGAAGAAGATGAGAACGCTATCCGAGAAGCTCTGTTAAAATCGACGACGATGAACACTCCCAATACCACGACTTCCACTAAAAACGAGAAAAAATATCACCTGTGTTATCGTCGCAAAGCAGGCGAGTCAGATGTGCGTGTGCTTGTGCTGTATCGGGTAACCGCGTACGGTTTGGTTCACAGAAGCGAATACGCCGATAGCATCGCTTTGTGCGATGCGGTTTATGAAAATATGGACGCTTCTCAAATACACAAGGTTGGCATCGCGGATATTAGAACATGTCCTAAAAGCGGAACGATGCGAATACTGACGAAGAAACGTCTGGCAGAGCACGCGAAAATGGGAGAGTTGATGTGCTCCATGTGTGGACGATTTTTTGAAGCTTCGAAAGGTCTCGTGACTCACGCGCAAAGTGTCCATAAGCATTCGTATGAACAAGGCAAGCACTTGCAACAAACGGCGAGAAACGCACTCATAGATTTAACAAACATAGACGCGTTACAACGAGAATATTTACTGAGTCGATTTACCGAGGTACTCGGCGAAGAAGAAACGAAGAAGAAAGCCACACCGGCATTGCATCCATTGCTTGAGATTTGCAAAACAAACAACGTCGAAAACGCGAGACAATTTTTACGAGAGAACCCAGATGCTGATGTCAACGATATTTGTGACCAGCACGGTTCGAATTGCTTGCACTGGAGCTCTGGATCGAATGCTTTGGAGCTGTGTAAATTTCTCTGCGATGAAGTTGGTATGGATCCGGCGTTTGCTGAGCGCAAGAAAGGTCGAGCGGCAATTCATTGGGCGAGTAGGAACGGATGTTTAGAAGTGCTCGTATGGCTCATTGAAGAAAAAGGGATTGATAAAGATTGCGAAATGTCAGATGGTACGACACCATTCATGCGAGCGGCGTGGATGGGACATTTGGAGTTATGCGAGTATTTGGTCAAGGTCGCAAATTGCGATATTCATCGAGAAAACAAGTATCGATGTAACGCGGTGCACTGGGCGGCACAAAGCGGCGACGTGAAAATGCTCAAGTACCTTCGCGCTTTAGGTCTCGATGTCACGTCTGCAAATGTCAACGGTCACTCCATTCTCCATAAATCTGCAACCAAAGGCTTCTACGACGCGTGCGTGTATTTAGTCGAAGAGTTAGATTTGCCGTTACTTCGAGATAACGACGGGTACGGTCCAGAGGATATGGCAAAAATGGAAGGACACAAAGAACTCGCAAGCTGGCTTAAAGATAGAAGGAGTAGAATAGAATAGTAGTAAAATATTAGTGTAGTGCGAGTGGGTACACAGCGCCAAAAGATGCGCGGCGAGATGTGTGTGTTTTAGCCGTGTTACTAAAATATAAATATTAAGGTTGTACGCTATGCTAATATTATTTTTACCGCCGGCTCGGAGGGAGCCTCGACGATGGAGGCGTGTGGTACACGTACGGCACGTCCGGTTCTTCGCCCTCTTTCGATCGCATGCACTCCGTAAATGTGCTCCAAACCTTTGGTACGGTTAAGAATAAATTACCTCCCGCATAGAGAGAACAAATAACATCTTCTAATCTATCGTTGCAACGATGCGGTTTCGCGCGCTTAACGGTATCGTAAAGCACCTGACCTTGGTGTTTACGATATAAACCATCTTGTTCATCGTGTGGGAAAGGGTGCGGAGAGGAAGTGGACGGCTGTTCGTCTTCACCCGAATTATTACGGCGGTTCCAAAAGCCCATCGCGGACCCCTAATGTATAAAAAGGCTCACACACTTAATATTCTCCCCACGTCCCCTGCGTGTATCTTTCTCGCACTATTCTGTGCGCATTTTTTGTTTCACTCTCTCGCTCTCGCTCTCTCGCTCTCTCGCTCCTCGCGCTTCTTGTTGATGTTATGTTGTATCTGTATTCTAGCGCGACAAAAGAGCGTGTTAATTTGTGATGTTCGTCGTTTGAACTCACACAGAACTTTTCTTCTTTCCAAAAACTCTCGTTTCTGTTCACTACTTTTCTTCTTCATAACAACAACAACAACAACAACAAAAAGTGAACGATAAGCACTTCACCACGCTGTATATAAATACGCTCTCTGTCACCATCGTATAATTCTGAAATGGGGCTTTCTTCTCCATCGAAAAAGCTCGAGAGTCCAAGCTCTTCGCGAGACAAATACGTCGACACTAGAAGTCTCGCGGAAAAAGGTGTAAATCTCATCGCGCTTTTGATTGCATTTCCGATTCTCGCCTTCTCATATCCACTCTCTTTGCTCACGCGAGGAACACTCCACGGCGTTTGGAACTTCTCCAAGGAAATACGACCACCGATTACGCAAATATGGGCCGACTTCATGACTTCAAACGTTATGAACGTCCGATTTAAAATCGTTTCCCAGAAACAACTTTACAGAGACGGCAAATGCGTGTATCTGTGCAACCACCGCGCGTGGGCGGACTTCTTCATCGACATGTCCTTGTGCGAAGGACGATCATTTACTCTGTCGAGAATGCTCGTGATGTACGTGTTCCCGGTCTTCATGGTACCCGCCGTCTTCGTTGGCGCAGTCTTTCCATTTCGAAGGGACAAAGGTGGCGGTCACGAAGAACTGAACAATAGCATAGACAAGCACTGGTCTCGATTCGAACAATATTTCCCGGGTTTCTTGTGCTACCCAGAAGGAACGAGAAATATTAAACCGCACAGCTTGCCGCTCAAACGCGGGATGTTGAGATACGCGCACTCTAGGAAACTTCCCGTTCAAATTATCATTTGCGCGGGAAAAGAGAAAGTGCTGTCGCAAAAACGTTTCGCCGCGGAGCGAAACCACGTTTTACCAGTAGCGTATTCGTCCGTAATCCATAGCGATAGTTACCCTGTATTTGAGGATTTTGCCGAAGCCATCAGGCACTCTTGGGCGGATGAATGGGCGAACGCGTACAATCACGAGAACAAAATGGAAAAGCTCAAAGATTTCAAGCCGAGCGAAAGAACGATTCGATACGAAAGATGGGTCGATTTCTTCACGACTGGGACGGTTGTTTCCTTCTTTGTTTTTTGTGCGCTCGTAGCAAACGTTTTACAGATTATCTTTCCAAAAATCATAGAGTTGGGACACGCCTGAGTTCTGTTACTGGTATGTGAATAGTAGTGAAATGAAGATGTTCTATTTTGATAATCGACGAATCGTCGCTAGAAAGGTTGTCGTTTATTTTCTTCTCTAAACAACACAAAAACGCGCTTCTCTCGCCGAGTTTATCTCATTCCTTTGCCTCGTAACTTTACACCTAAAACTCTCTCCAACTTCCCGAGAATCTGTTGATTCGGTATAGCTTTACCAGATTCGTACTCTTGAATGATTTGTGGACGTTCGTTAATCTGCTGCGCCAGTTGCGCCTGGGTTAACTTCTTCGCTAAACGGCCTTGCATGATGGCCTTTTTCACCTCCGTATTGACTGTTTTGTGCGTGAGCTCTTCGGTCTCGTTCTCGAGTTTCAACGCGTTACGCCCTGGGCCAGCTTTATTCACGTTCGAAACGTCTTTCTTCACCGCGGTGACGTTCAATCCTTGTCTCAATGCCTGTTTGTTATCACGTGTACGAGAAGAGAACAGAAAAAATGAAAGGCAACGTCAATACGACGAAGAAAGAAAAGAACACAAACACTTCATTCATCGAAAGGAAGACGACGCACATTTGCTACCGCTCTTTGATCCTTGAGCGTTCCACCACCGGTACCCGTCCCAGTCGGTCGTTTCTTGGTCAACACAACCTCTTTAAAGTCTTGATGATCCATCGTCCTTTTTTATCTGTCGTTCGTTCGCGAAGAAAAGTGCGTGCGTGTTTGTGTGTGTACACGTAAGTGGGGTAGGTGTGGAAAAAATGTAAAGAGAAGAAAGAAGAATTTGGAAAGAAGAAGAAGAAAAAATCTCATTATCTCGTCACACAAAAAAGAAACTCAACAACAAAAACAACGCGGGGCAACGAACCGACCATCAATCGAAACGAACAGATGTTTCGCGCGGGGGGCTTCGGAAGAGGCAGAAGAGGATCGGGTATAAATCCATTCTTTTATTATTACATGTATAGAATGTATCAACAATACCAAGCGGTCCCGAATAAACCTCACGGCACGCTCGTCGTCATGGCCGTTATGGCTTCTTATTACTTCGAAGTGTTCCCTCTCCTGAACGATATCATTGGTGACATCTCCAGCGCGTGCTTTTCTCCCGCGAAGGTTTTGCGAGATTTTGAACTACAAAGAACGTTGTTTTCTTCCTTCGTCCACGGCGACGAGCTACACTTGGCGTATAATTTGAGCTCTTTACTCACCAAAGGCATCAAGCTCGAAGAGAGATACGGAGGAAAAGCGGAAAAATTTGTTCTTTTGTTTTGCCTGGTGTCCGTTTTGACGCACGGATTCGCGGCGATAATAGCAGGCGGGCTGTTCCACAGCGGACTCTTCGATGGAGATGTGTATTACAAAGCGACGTACGGTAGCAGTGGTGTCTTGTTCGCGTTACAAACGATAGTATTAGGTGAAAATCCAAGAGGCAACTATTCGTTCTTCGGGTTGCAGGTACCGGCGCATCGATTGGCGTTGACGGAAGTCGGTTTACTATATCTGATGAATCCATCTACGTTGAATCTCATCGTACACGTCAGTGGAATATTAGCGGGCATGCTCGTGTTGCGCCCGACGAAAGTTATCAACATGCTAAAGTATATTTTTGGTTTCAATCTCTTTGGAGGATTTTCGAATTTTAGCAACAACAACCGCGCGAGAGAAGGAAGAAGAGGAGAAGGAAGAAATACGCCACGATTGAATGGTAAACGGTGCGTAATGACGGGTTTAACTGGCGAACAAGCGTCGCTGAATGGAACTTGGGCGATTATAGTCCGAGTCTTAGAAAATGGGAATAAAGTTGTCGTTAAACTCGACGATGAAACAACAACGCGAGGCGAAATAGCAGTCGGTAGAGAAAACGTCCTTCCAATTTGACGTTGTTTGGTACCAGGTACTGGTGAAGTGGATATATATTAAAGTTCATCAGACTGTGATGTACTGTCAGTTTAGTTTGTAGTATTCAGCGCTCCGCGATAGCGACACACGACTCATACGTCGGGACCATGTATTTGATGTTAATCAACGCGTCTTCGCCGCCGACTCTCTCTAATACGCGTAACGTCTCTTTCACGAGAACGCGCAGTGATTTCGCCGAACGCCCTTTTCCGATCAACTCTTTTCCATCGCGCTTCGAACCGTCGCTCAAGACGTTTAACGTAACTTTTAAGCAGTCGCAATTCCGAAAGACGTTTAAAATCGGAAGAAGTTGTCGATAATACGGAACGAGCATCTGTCCGATGGATTTTTCGCACGTGGCCAAGTGACGCAAAATGTCCATCGCAACCGCCACGATGGGCGCGTCTCGTGTTTTGAGCGCGTTTTGCAGCGGAAGAATGACTTGCGGCAAAACGTCCGCAACTTTTTCCGGTCGAACAGCTAACAGTTGTTTCGCGCCTTGTACTGAAAGCAATCTATACGGATGGTCGATTTCGCGAATGCCATCGAAAAATAACGGAAGGTACCTGTGATAATCGAGACTTGCAGGATCAACTCTCCACGTGACTGCGTTCGAGCCACCTCCGTGGGCTACCGCGATGGGAATTTCACCGGCATCGTAAAACTCGCGGAAGAGCGTATTGCGCGGATTATGTCGCGGTTGGAGCGAAAGCGGAAGCGACTGCCGGAACAACGTTTTATTTATAGCCGTGTCGTCGTCGTCCTTCTCTTCTTGACTCGTCGTATTTTTTAGACGCGTTGTTGTTTTAGGTGTGTTCACCTTTGCGTGCGTTTGATGGTGCGACGCGGGACCAATGCACTTCTGAAACGGCGAGACGTCAACGATAGCCATTTTCGACGGTTGTTTGCGCGCGCAACTGTGTGACGACGATGCGCGATTACGAGCGCGCGCGCGGCAGAGAGAGTGTGAAGAATACCTTTAGTTTTGTGTGTGGTGTAAAACAGAATAAATTTCTAAAAATAGGAGGAGACGAGAACTCGCGCAGGGTATACTACGTCTGTTTTTAAACTTTCCTTCAATCTTTATTCCAAAGTCATTAATCCATGTGATCCCGATTGTTATCGTTAAAGTCCCTAAAGTTTTCGCTACCGTTCGCTCCTCCTTGCCTTTGTCGTTGTTGTTGTTGTTGCTGCTGTTGTCTTTGCTGCAAACGTTTTATCTCTTCTCTCTTTTTTTCCTCCAGGCGCAAGGCGTTATTCGTCGCGACGTTGACGGCCCCGACGACGCCTCCGATAGCACCGCCGTAAAGAACACCTAAAAGCGTCAAGACCACAGAAATAGCAGATATCACCGCGAGAAAGAAAAATATCGCAAACGAGAAAAAGGAAGCGCCGAATCCATAAATTACCGAAGGCAGAGCAAAGGTGAAACCGATGATGGCGCCAAACATTCCGACCGTAAAATTAATAAGAATCGTAAACGTCCATCTGATCATAAACTCCAGCGCGTTATCATCCGACCTGCCATAGAGTAACGCATTGAACGCGTCGTAAAACGTTTGTTGCGTTGCGAAAACTTTGCCGCCTTCGTACTTCTCCCAAAATTTGTTCTTCGTTTCCCGAACCCCTTCGTCGCTCCAAATACCTAACTCACTTCTCGCGTCTCGCAACTTTCGTTCGCGCTCTTTGTTCAACGCTTTTACAGCTCGCCATTGTTCCTTCTCTTTCCTCTGGAGTTTTAGCACTCTGGATTTCTCGCGTCCACCGCGTAATCGCCAACCGAATCGTTTTGTTTGGTACAATTCCATGCGTGTAGATCGATATGCGTCTTCGGCGTTCAAACGAGCGTCACCTAAGACACCTTCCTCTCCGTCAATCAGTCGAAGTTTTTCTTCGTACTTTTCAAACTGTTCCGGGGTCACTGGAAACGGACGGGCGAAAAACGCCAAGAAGATCCCAACCGCGTACAAACCCAAAGAGAACGTCAACTTTGGCGTCGTGCGTGGCTTCCAATTCTTAATCAAAGTGACGATGGTAGACGTTGCAGATTGTCTCCCTTGTCTTTGTTGTTGGTGCATGCGCGCCAGCGCGTTTGAGTTCATCCCCGAAGTATCAGAAGCAGAATGAGGAGGACGACGTTGATTCATTGCTATGTGTGTGTGTGTGTGCGTGCGTAATCTCTTCCCCGCGCTGTGTACCTCAATCACGCTGGTAATATGTATACTTTTATATGAGTTACTATTAATCGCGCGTAGTAAAAATTGTGGAGCTCTCGTAGAAGAAAAACAAGTTTCGTTCTTCACATCGTCATAATTTCAAAAATCTCGAAACACGCTGCGGCTGCAGGAGCGCGTGTTTCGAGGAGATATACGCATCGACAGCAGTAGCAAAGGGAAAAGAAGACGAAGACGAAGGAGTATATATTGTTCGAAGTTCCTCAATCATGTCGGGGTCCTTAGACCAAGCGGTGGAGTTAATCGCAGCGTCGAGAATCGAGCAACAACAACAACAACTACAAAAAAATGGAAATGGAAACGCAGCGCAAGGAGAAGGCGTTGAAAAAGAAACGAGTGAGAGAGACAGAGATAATGGTCCCGCAAAAGGCACGAAAAGAGGTCCGTACAAGAAAAGGAAGAAGATGACAACGATGACAACGACGGACGACGTGAACGAGACGAAGCGTCGTCGTGACGAAAATTTAGAAAAGAAGAAAAGAGAGAGAAGAAAACACGCAAGCGCATCAATCGATGCGAAACTGGACCGAATGCGGAAAAAGAAGTTGGTAGAACCGAAGAAAGTAATGAGTACGTACAAAGCGTTCTCAGAGCACGATCCAAAAGCGAAACTTTTTAGACGCGAAAATCCGCAACTAACGAACGCGGAAAAATATTCAAAGTTGCGGGAACTTTGGTACGGCGCGTCGGAAGAACAGAGGGCGGCATCGCAGGCGCACGTGAAGCGAGACGAGTTGAGATATCAACGGGAGATGCAAATGCATGCATATAAGAAATTATTCGTGCAAATTGCTTCCGCTCTTCTCAAAGGTGAGTTCATGGGGACGGAAACGCGCAAGCCGCGCAAAGGGTATTTTTTGTTTGAAAGTGCAGAGCGTGCGATGTCAAACCAAGCATTGCATTCGAAAGACCTCTCTATAAAATGGAAAGCAATGACGCAAGAGGAAAGAGATGCGTTCAACGATGATTTTGAGATTCAACAACAGTTATATAACAGCATGCATCCGATTTTCGAGCAGAAGATGAGACTTATAAAAGAAGAGGAAGAAGAGGATGATGGAGACGAAGAAGAGAAGGATGCTCGGGGTGAGAAAGAAAATCAGGTAGCAAAGCGATTGCACATTGGAATAGAAACGAAGGAAGCGAAAGTAGGAGTGAGCGAACGGGCTAATGCAGAACTCCACGCGCGATTCGAGAGAACACGCGGATTTGAATTTTTACGCGACATCAAATATTCGCTTCCACCGTTGGGATACATGAGGAGCGACGAGAGCAACCAAAAAGTCAAAGGAAGGAAATATAAAGATGCGATGGAAAAGGAAAGTGGGATTATTAACCTTGGTCGAATGAAGATAGTGCCCAAGATGCGAAGCGAGTTTGGGTATGACATTTTGAAAAAGGAAATTGATGATTTGAGCATATCTCCTGCGATAAAAGCGCTGTCAAGTAAATGTCACCTGGACTCCTCGAGTTTGTCAAAAATTTCCGTACTAGGAAGTAAAGGCGGCGTCGTTGATTTTGATAAGCTTAAAGCATTCATCGAGAAAGGTGGGAACGACGAGAAATTGGATTTGGCGTACGCGAAATACGTCAAGTATAATCCACCAGATTGGGTTTCTTTTAAGGAGGAACTAAAATTGTAAATTTAAATTTGTATGACGAGTATATTCAGGCTGTGCGTACGTTTCATTTTTGCAACATCGCGATAACATTTTCTCTCAAAACGGCTTCGCGCTGATGACTTTCCATCCTCCTCCGCCTCTTGTATCATCTTCATTCGTCTTCGATGCATTGTCCTCGCGAGTACTATTCGATGCTAACGATACTAAATGCTTCTCCAAGTCGAATTTAAGCCTTTCAATGGACACTCTAGGGGTTGGTCGTTTCACTTTCGACGCCGTTTGCGCGTCGTCGGCGTCACCGCGCTTACCGACGAATAAAACTGGTATTTCACCCGCGTGCGCGTCAGCCCATTCTTTTTTTAACGACACGTCTCTGATTTCCAACGCGTATTCTCGCAAGTCCAAAGCGACGTGATTATTTTGACTACTATTATTATCAACATCTCCTGTTGTTGTTTCTCTCTCGCGCTGTTGTGCTAATTCTAGAACTGCTTTCAACTTTTCTTCTAAACCTTCGCATAAGCAGCACCCCGGTTTCGTGTATAAAATTAAAACGTCGTCGGTATCCGATACTCCTTCTGCAAACAACGATGATGACGAGGACGGCACTCTTCCTCTTTGGCGGCGATAGAATGTTCTCATTCTTTCCCTTCCTTTGCTGCGGCTGTTTTTATCATTATTCATGGTATTAGGTGAATTTGTATTTTCATCCCGCCGCGACGTGTGATAAGCACAGTTTTGCGATGATGATGATGATGAAGGTAATGATGATGGATATATTCTCGACCGATAACGATTTCGATCATAAATCGCTTTCGTTTTCGTCGTCTTCCAACTATTCGAACCAGTAGGTGTTGCTGCGCGGTGTGTCATCAGAGCGTCTCTTTTTTTGAAGCGAATTTAAGGGACAAACGAAAACGAAAAAAGAAAAAATCAAAACACAGCAAACCCTTCACAACCCCTAATCCTTCTTCACTCCAACAACAAACAATAAAAAGTGAGGTATTTGTACGACTTTACTATTCTCGCCTTCTTTGTTCACGATGAAGCCTATCTTTCCCATCGCCGCGGCAATCGCATTCACGGCTACTTTTCTGCGCACCACGTCGAAAGGAAAAAATTCAACGGCGAGGAAAATCGTCACTCGGGCAGCATCAGTGTCAGGAGGAGGAGGAGGAGGAAGCGAAGCCGGCGTTACTAATTCAAAACAGATTATGAATATTCCAAAGCCTGTGTGTAAGCGAATCGATCACGCCGTATCATTCGGTATCGTTCCCGGCGAGAACAGAGGCGAGAATGTCATGGATCCAGCGGTTAAGGTCAACGACGACCTTTTCTGGTTGCGCGACGACGATAGAAAGAACGAAGAAATTCTCTCTTACTTGAAAACAGAGAACGAATACACGGAAGCGCACACGAAACACTTGAAAAAAAAAGAGACAGATCTGTACAACGAAATCGCCAAAGCGATCGAGGAGACCGATGTGGACGTTAAATTTCAATGGGGTGATAGTTTTGAGTATTACGTCCGCACGGTGAAAGGAAAATCCTACCCAATCGTCTGTCGACAAGAAAGAACGAATACCACCAAAGGTGGCGGTGAAACCAACGTGTTGGACGTGAACGAACTCGCGAAACAAATGTCCTATTGTTCAATCGGTGGATTTAACATGTCAGCGAGCCATAATTTATTAGCCTACGGCGTTGATGAAACAGGGTACGAGACTTACAGAATTAAAGTGAGAAACGTCAAAACTGGAGAGGAGATGCCGATTGACGTTTTGGAAGGCACAACCGGTTCGGTCTCTTGGAATGGCGACAGTCAATTATTTTATACAACTATGGACGATGCGCACAGACCTAACAAAGTCTGGAGACATAACATTGGTACCCCGCAGTCCGAGGACGAATGTTTGCTTTCAGAAGACGACGAGTTATACAATATTGGCTTTGGTAAAAGCGACAACGGCAACTTCCTTATTCTCGAAAGCGAATCCACGGAAACTAACGAAATTTGGCTCCTCGATTTGAAAAAGTCTCAGAGCGAGATACCGCGACTCGTGGAGAAAAGGCGTGATAATCATCGATATTACGTCGAGCCTAGCAGAAACAATAAGCATCTGTACGTGTTAACGAATCAACTCGGTAAGAAAATCAACTTTGACTTGAAAGTCACGAGCTTAGAAACACCCGGGATGGAAAACTGGACGGATTTGAAAGGAAAAGGCTTTCCGTGGAGCGAGAAGCGGACTTTAGAAAGCATTATGACGTTTAAAAATCACATAGTTATCGATGGCAGAGAAGATGGATTTACGCAAGTTTGGGTGCTACGACTCGAGGACTCGAATAGCGACGACGATAGCAGCATTTCAGACTGGTATCGATCTGAATGGCCAGCCGCGAGTGTTGTTTATCCTTCGCGCGCATCCGCATCGTTATCGTGCGTCGGCGCGAACAAAATTTATGATACGAATAAGCTGTTGCTAACGCACTCATCTTTGGTGAATCCTCGAACTGTGTATGAATTCGATATGGACTCGCACACAAAAGTTATGAAGAAAATAACCGCCGTGAAAGGTTTCGTAGAAAAGAATTACGAGACGATGCAAATCCAAGTTACGAGCAGAGACGGCCAAACGAAAATCCCTGTGTCGATTGCGTACAAGAAAGGTAAGAGACAAAGGCAAGGACCATTATTATTAGAAGGATACGGATCGTACGGTATTTCAAATGATCCGGCGTTTGATCGCTCCGTTGTTCCGTTGTTGGATAGGGGCGTCACTATCGCAGTCGCGCACATCCGCGGAGGTGGTGAACTCGGCAGATATTGGTACGAAGAGCAGGGAAAATATTTGAATAAAATGAACACCTTCAATGACTTTATCGACTGCGGCGAGTATTTATGCGCGAGTGGTTGGACTTCTCCCGAAACGCTCGCGATTTCTGGTCGATCTGCCGGTGGATTACTTGTGGGTGCGGTCACGAACATGGCGCCTGATTTATTCAAGTGCGTCGTTGCCGGCGTGCCCTTCGTCGACGTTATGGTTTCCATGTGCGACCCGTCGATTCCTCTCACCACGGGCGAATGGCTAGAATGGGGCAATCCGAACTGCTCCAAATACTACGAATACATGAAATCGTATTCTCCTATGGAAAACATTCGAAAATCTCGCAAGCCTGATGTGCTCATAACCGCTGGTTTGCACGACCCTCGCGTCGCCTATTGGGAAAGCGCGAAATACGCCGTGCGCATGCGCGAGTCGTGCGAAAACGAAGAGGCGCGGATTTTACTGAAAACGGATTTGAGCGCCGGTCACTTTAGTGCGACTGACCGCTATCGGAAGTTCAAAGAAGTCGCGTTCGAATACGCGTTTGTTTTAGATTGCATTTGTCCATAATAAAGTTACACTTGTCTATTCATTTTTAGGCAACATTCTATGATTCCAGTCTGCCATTCGCGCGCTGACCTTCCGTTACCTTTTTTTGGGAGCTCTAAATCAATCGTTAACAAACGTTCCGCGCGCAATTTTTCAAGGTTTCTGGCGTCGTTTGCGCTGCCCTTTGACGCCGCTTGAACGCTCTCGTTCTCGTTACCTTGCATTTGTCTCCCGTGTTCCGTCGTTTCTCGGAGTATGATTGAAAAGCATCGCTTTGGATTTAACCCGTGCGTCGCTCTCTCAGCTTTCATTCGCCCTTTATTTCCACTCGTCATTTTCTCTATATTTTGACCGATTGTATAATTGTCGAAGCCAGTTTGAACGTCAGCGATACCCTCAGCTAATAAAGTTTGTCGTCGTTGCGAGAAGAACCAAAACTTTGAAGACGGCGAAGTCCAGTTCAGAGTATTATTCGTCGTGTTGTAGTAAAAGCGATATCGCTCCCTTCTTCGTAACCCAAGTTTCCTGTATTTCGTGTGCGAAATAAATACTGCGCCCTCGAGAATAGCTCGACGTAGCTCGGAGCTTCGACGCTCTCGCCATAATTCGACTTCTTCCCTCGCGTCTTCTACTTCTTGCTTCAGATCTAAAATTTTATCGTTGAATCGATCGCGTTCATCCTTCAACATGCGTTGCAATTTTGCCGTGTGCAGCAAATGTGAAGTCGTCGACGCGACCGAGGGAGAATTCGAGGATGAAAACGCTTTAATCGTCGCCGAAGTCGGCGTCGAGTCCATCAAATCCGATCCAGTCGCGCGAAAAAGTCGTCTCGAAGGCGATATCGCTTTACCACTTGATGATAAAAGGGAAGACGCGTTCTCATTTTCTCTCGACGACGCGCTTTTGTTGAAGTCTTCTATCGTCCTCGTCGTTGTAGCGTCGTTGTTCACTTTTTCCTCCTCATAATCACCGTCAAGTACGCCCGTCTTTTCTGCGTCGTCAAAAGCGTCTTCACTTGCGTCGCTTTCTGCGTCCGAATCGTATTTATTATCGCCCGAAGAATCGCGTTGTGTCGGTTGCTCGTTTATATTTGCATCGACGACTTCCCATTCTATTGTTATTTGTGCTTTTTTGTGTCGGTTGCTCGCTCCGTGTACGTCTAAATCTATATCTACGCGTTGCATGCCAGCTTCGCGGTCGCACTTTTTCCCATTCACAACTTTCGAGCGATTGACTTTGAACGTCGCTTCCCCGATTTTGAGGATCGATCCAACTATCGTTCGGTCGAGTATTTTGACGCTCACTTCCCCGCAACTTATCCTATTCAACGCGTTGTTGCTAATTACATTGTCCTCGGCGTCGTCGTTGCCGTCATCAAAAGCCGGCAAATCAAATTCATGTCTTGATCCCCATTCAATTCTTTTCGACCACGGCCTCGTAGCCGTTCGTGCCTTTCGGCCGCGATACGAGATCGACGCGTACGGGTACCCAAAGCTAATGTTTCTGTTTACGAGATTCGTGCACTTCATGACTCTGACGACGAGTATCCCGTTTGAATTTTCGAGCTGCGCCTTCTTTGCAATTTTCATATACGTGTGCTCCACGTCTACGTACATTCGTCTCGGCTCTACGAAATCTTTTTGTATCGCGCTTTGGATGAATGAAATGACCCAATCGTGTAAACCAGGAATATCGGAGACGGGCAGACCCATGGGCGAAACGGAAACATCTACGGTGGGTGTGTCTCTGAAGGACACATCGACGCCGGAAACGCCCGGTTCCCTCGATACCAGACGCATTCCCATGATGAGTTTACCGTGGATGGATAAGTTAGTAATGTGGACTGGGACGTTTAGACTTTTCAAGTACATTCCAGGCTTTATTTGTGCTTGTATTCTCGCGTGCGACGCGTTCGTATCCCAATCGAAATCGCACTCAAACTGCACGTAGTCCGCTTTGGGATTGTACCTCGCGACGTACAAGTTAACGGTCGGTGGCGTCGTTCCCAGCGAGAAATCTTCTAAACTCACCTCGCCGATGAACGAATGCTTCTTGTTCTTCTTCTTTTCCGCCGCGTTAATATCGGTATTATTGTTTACCGTTTTAAGAATATCAACCGCCACGCGTTTCGCGTGCTCGTCCGCAATTTGACTCAGAACGCACTTGTATTGGTGTCGCAACAAAAGATTAATCCACTCGAACGAACCTGATTCGACCGTCGTGAACTCGGCATTGATGCTGTCTTTCACTAATTTTCTCGCTTTCAATTCTCTCTTGTATCTCTGCCTCTTTTTCTTTAGCGTCAACACGAACGCAATCAAAGAACATAACAGAACAATTAGAATCGATTGGACGAGGAAAGAGACGAGTGTGTTTGTAAACGCGAACGACGAGTCCGTCACCAAAGTTTTGGTGGCGAGAAGATGTCGCGTCCATTCTTTGTCTCCTTTCTCTGATGTTTTCCTGATGTTCCACTTGCTGCTGCTCATCGCGTATTACTCTTCTTCTCCATCCATGTTTAGTAGAAGCAATACTAGTTCTGCGTGAATGAATTTTTGTTAATAAATTATGTGGAGGATGAAAAGGAGGGGGGAAATCTCACTCATCATCCACCCTTCTTCGTTCTTCATTTTTTTATATTCTTTTTCCTCTGCAAAACAAAAACAAACTCCATACTTACTACCAGTATAATACTTCTTTTATTGAACGAACAACACAACAACGACCATCATCTTCCTTCTTCTTAATCTCGATGGCTTTGTGCAGTCGAGTCGTCGTCGAGTCGTCGTCGTCTTCGATGATGATGCGGCGGGGTGCCGCTTTCAACAACAATCATAGTAATAAGAAGAAGATCTTTCTCTCTTTCTTGCTGACGAAGAGACGCATCACCCGTTTTTCTGGATTAACGAACTCGGGGTCGTCTTCGTTCGAGCAAAGAGGAGGAGGAGGAGAAGAAGAAGAAGAGAATAATAAAGATAAAAAAGATGAATTAGTGATCATCACCAACGATGCGCTGCATTACGCTTCAACGATGACGCAGAAGAGAAACGAAGTCGAGGAGTATTTACAGAAGTGCGACAGCTTGGAGTTGGAGCTACAACTCGCTCTCGCGGCAGAAGATTACGACGCCGCTTCGAAAATCAAAAAAAATCTTCAACCGGAAAACTCAGATGAAGATATTAATTTTAGCATGCTGTGCGATTTATGTCGACGCGTCAACCAACCACCGACATCCATAATAGGCAGCTCGGCTTATGAAACTGAAACAGAGGAGATTACCATGGCAGCGAGGAAGCTTGGATTAATCGGTGATCCGAGAGCTCTACCAGCTCTCGCCCGAGCGCTTCGAATGCCCACTGTGAGCGCGAAAGCGAAAAACGTGAGCGCGAAAGCGCACGCTCAAATTGAACGAAGCATGTGGACTTTGTTCGGAAAGAGCGGCGACATGGAACTCGATTTACTACTTCAAAAAGGACGAGATATTATGCATGGAAAATACATGAATCGCATATTAGAAGGGAGAGTTGAACACGAACCAACTGAGGAGGAAATACAAGAACAAATACGCGATTTCGAGCAGGAGAGAGCGCGAAGTTTATCGGAATCGATCGATATCTTTACGAGAATTATCGAAAAATCGAATGGATTGTTCGCAGAAGCCTGGAATCAACGAGCGACGGCTTTGTATTTGCGAGGCGATTTGGCCTCGGCATACGCCGACGCTGAGGAGGCATTTCGGTTGAATCCGTACCATTTCGGCGCGCGTAGTGGCATGGGTTTATGTAAATTGGGAATGAGATGCTACGACGAAGCGTTGATGATGTTTGAGTCTACTCTCGAGATAAACCCACGCATCGATTCTATTAAAGGCCAATCCAAACGACTTCGAAAGATGATGGAAAAGCCTCGAGTCGAGCAACAAAAGCTCAAGGATGTGCTCGAAGATTACAAAAGGTCCATAGCGCCATCCTCAGATTCGTCGCAGCGCAAAGACGATGACTCTGAAACGCCAAAAATGTAAATTTACGATCAATGAGAAAAGAATGAAGTTGTACCCGGCATTTAAGAAAATTGTATATACGAGTACACATCTTGGTGCAAATCATTTATTATATTAAATCATGTCTAAGTTTTTCAGATTGCGATAGATTCTTCCTCTTCGCTCTCTCAAAGGTTTAATTTTTTCGCAATAGCTTTCGTGGTAAGCGCGTTTACTTTTAGAAGAATTAGCCGTATCTTTCATAAAGTTCCTTCTCTCTGTCATGTACATCTGCATCTCGTTTTCGATCGTTTCCAGGTTTTCTTCGGATACGTCTCCGTCGCCCGGTAACAGCGCGTCGCTCACTACTTTGTTATCACCGATACCATCGAACTCGAGCTCTTCAGAAGAACCCTTCAAAACCAGTGCTTTGTGCTCAAGTTTATCGTTCATTCCAGGTCCGAGATAGTGCCAGTTCCGTCGCGAAGCGCTTTGAATTTGGAAGTTTTTGTATTTTTCTGGGACAGCCTCGTCGGCGTTTTCGTTCGGATCCCACCACGTGCAAGATTCGAGAGTTTGCAGCGCGTGCCCACTCTCGCCATGATTTTGATCTTCCGCGACCATGGAGTGTTGACTTCGAGGAATTCTCCATAGTCTCAATTCTCCCGTTGATGTCGCTGTTACGAGTCCCCAGAAGTTCACTTCTGCGAGTCCGTTGTCGGTTTTCGTAGATATCGGCGCTTTGAGCCATGCCAAGTCTGCGCAAGCGCACTCTTCCGACGCGTTAAACTTACCGCATTTCCGCTCGTGCTTGAGCTCGAGCGCATCGCTCGAATACACTCGAACGTATGCATCATTACTCGCGACTGCTACAAACCCACCATATTCGTTATGTTGGACGCAATTGTGCGCTGAAGTCGTACGCGTCCACTTTTCGCCCGCGAGTCTTAAAATATCACCAGATTTTTCGTCTTGTTGAACGAGCGCTTTTCCCGCTCCACTCGGTGACGCTCTGATTGAGAAACATCTCAAAATACCATCTGAAGCACCAGTTAGCAATATGTTTCTTGTTCCAGGGTTCGGGCGCCAAGAGAGTGATGTGATTCTACTGGAGTGATCGTCGTACCATTTACACAAGCGCCCGCTCACAGACGACCAAACGAGAATGCGATACGCACCTCGACCGCCATTCCCATAACTATCGCACGTGGCGGTTAAAATGAGACGTCCGCAATTTGTATACGTTACGTGCGTCATTTGTTTTGCCATCCATCGCAAGGTGTGCAGACAGCTCCCAGGATCTTTGACGTCTCCGTCGATATCAAACACACGTCCGTCACCGTCGTTTGAAACCGTCGTCAGAGATGCACCAGTTTGCGGGTGCCAAGCAATTTCATTGACTGCATCGCGGTGATGATACTTCGTCACGCATTCTAAAGATCCAGTTTGAACATCCCATGTGGCTACTTTACCACTCGAATCTGCGGTAGCGAGTCGATGTGAAAACAAAATTGGTGAAAACGCGCACGCGGTGACGGTTACTTTTTCATCGTGAAAGCCGCTTAAATGGAGCACTTGTTCGTTGCCGCTTTTCATCTCGGGAACCATATTTTTCCAAATCATGACAGTATTATTGCGTCCAATAATCGCGAGCGTGGGCAAGTCCAGTGAATCTTCGTATGCATAAGTATCGTCCTCGCAAGTGTCGTGAGTATCTACATCCTCGTCTGCCTCTATATCGTCTCCTGATACTTTCGGATCGCTCCATCGTATATCAACAACATCTTCTGAACACTTTAGTCTCGCAATTTTTTCGCCATCTGCAGACCAGACGTTGATAAACTTATCTCCACCGCACGTTGCGATCAAGTACGTAAACTCCGACGAAGAGACCACCTTTGTGGTCGACGAGACGGGGAAACCTCTTCTTCGTAACGATATAGATTTTACCGCGACGCGTTTGACGCCTCCTTCGTGGGCGTTTTCAACAACCCACATCGACGACGAACTCCTCATTCTCTCTTCGCATCTGGCGATACCTTCGTCTATTTTCAATTTCACGTCCAGGGTCGCATCTCTCGTTGGCGACTCTCTGTAGCTCTTGAGCGCCGCACTCCACCGTTCTAATCGCTCTAAAATATCTCCGCATGTCAAATACGGGTCAATCCAGAGTCTGCGAAATGAGCACGATTTTTCGGCATCGGACAATCCGTCTTCGTAATCGCCGAGCGCGCGATGACACAGAGCACGTTTATGGTACAGCTCCGCGTATCGATGCAGACCTTCGAGTTTAGAAAATGCGAGCGCTTGCGTGTAACATTCGCGCGCTCTCGAGAAATCCTCGTCTGTCATGGCGTCGTCGCCAATTTTTTCGAGATTCAAACCGTTCACGAGAGGCTGTGAATCCGCCGCATCTTCGCGAATCTCTAACACAATCTCCTTCGTTTTCTTCGTCTCTTCTTCTTCTTCTTCTTCTTCTTCTTTTTCTCCTTCTTCTTCTAGATCTTGATCTTTTCTGTTGGTATTCTTCAGAATCGTTTTCGCTCGCCACGAATACGGCGCATCTGATTTCACGCGTCGGTAGGTGTCTTCAATGTTCTCGCTCTTTATTTTCGTCTCCTCCTTCTCACTTCTTTCAAACCCTCTTCTTTGTTTCTGATCGTGTTCACCATTGTCGGGATCGTCACCGCGCGGTGTTTGTCGTTCAGTCTCCTTCTTCGTTTTATGCGTAGTACGAGTCTTACTCATTTTCTGTAAAATCAATTCGTAACTTTTCTGAATGCGTTGAAACCGTTCGGCTGATCCTCCTTTATCGGGATGTGCCGTGCGAACGAGCGAGCGATAGGCTTTCTTGACGTCATCTTCGCTCGCGTTCGGCGCGATTCCGAGTACTTTGTAGTGATTGAGCTTTCGAACCATCTTATTATCGGAGGTTTAGAGTGACTCTCGTATACATATGAATGAGATGAAGATTTTGTGGAGGAGGCGGGAGAAAAATTGATTGAAAAACAAACGAGCGTTACGAACGAAACTAAGAAAAAGGCAAAAATATCTCACTTGTTGTGTGTTGGGGAAACGAACAGTCACAACAAAATCTGTTTGGCAAGAGAAGGAGAAAGAGAAAGAGAAAGAGTCGCGCGCGCGAGTGAGTTTGTGTGTGTATCCGTGCGCGCGCAAGAGATTAGTAGTAGCAGTAGTAATAGTAGTAAATAGAAGACAAAACACACCTAGAGTCTTTTGCTTTTTATATACCAACAACATCGCATCAGAAATCAAGAGCAAAATGAAGAGCGGAGGTAAAAAAGAAGAGGTAAAAATAGAGAGAGAAGAGCACGTGCGCGATGTTTTCGAAAACTTCAGAACCTCGAAGATAACCAGGGATGACGTCGCTCGTCTCCGATTGAATAACAGCAGCAGCAGTAGCATAAACAGCGACAAAAGTAGCAATAGTTTAAAGAGCGTTGATGATGGAACAACAAGAACCATCATCGACGTGTTACGGGAGATATTTCTTCAACGACGAGAAGAGGATGAGGAAGACTGTGCGAAGTTTTATCACTTTTGTTTTCTGGCGTGTTTGAAAGGGAAAACAGAGGGAACAAACGCGACGATTTCAGTGCACGAGGCGTGTGAACTGTGGTCGTTTCTCCTGTCGTCGACGAAGAAACAACAGCTGAGAAAGTCTTCGTCGTCGTTATCTATAGAAGAAGGAGGCGCTCCACCGAGGACGACCACGAACACGCCATCGTCCGTTTTAGCCAAAGGGATGCTTTTACCGCGGTGGATGAACCGTACATTCTGTAAATTTTGCACAGAGCGTGCGTCATCGTCGTCGTCTCCTACTTCTTCTGTTTCTCCTATCGTCGATGAGAATACATTTTTAAGAACGCTAGACTTTGCTCGGTCGTACAGAAAAAACAACGGATGCATGCAGGACTGGTACGGGAAGCAACAATGGCCGACGCTCATAGACGACTTCGTCTCTTCGTTAGGTCGAGAAAAAAATACCACAAACGAGAACGATAAAAGTGTCGGTAACGACGACGCAGATCAGAACAGAATGGACGAAGAGTTGGCTTCTTCTTCCTTAGCGGCAGATGTAGCCTTTCGAAGAGGGAAAGGAGGAAGAGTTGGAATGAAAACTGTGCACCCGAGAGGACAAAAGCGCAAAGAGCAAGAGGCGAACGTGGAAGTGCTCTCATCCCAACTCTCCTCTGCGTTAGAAACGAAGAAACGAAAAACTGGCGGCATTCGCTTAGACTACTTCGACTAATTTCTATCCACATAATTCTCCTTTACTAGATATAATCGTACACGAACACTTTTTACTTACAACAGCACGCAGCTTTTTCCGGATCCAAATTCAGTCGTTTTTCAGTCGTCATCGTTTCGAAACTTCGGTTGAAAAATCAGCCCGTCTGTTCGCTTCTATTTGCGTAACTTTCTCGTAGAATCCGCTGTGTTTATCGAGAGAGAGAGAGAGAGAGAGAGAGGAGAAAAGAAAGAAAGAAAGAAAGAGAGAGAGGAAAGTCAGTATTAGTAGTATTAGTAGGGGATTTTTGAATTTTCATTCGAACGCACGTGTGTATCATGAACGCTTCCACGGCGGCGCCACACACGAACGAGGCCGTGGCTACTTTGTAATAATACGAGAGAGGGAAATTGTGCACGGCAACTTTCCCGAATTTCGGAGCAGCCATCTCTGTCTTATTTGTGGTGGTTGGTGCCGAAGGAGAAAGAAAGAGGAAGAGTGAGGCAAAAATCTATTCTCTCTCGTATGAGTTGCTGTCTGTCTGTTCACCTCAAAACAAACACCTCGTACGTATAAAAATATAGAATACTACTCTAATACGAATAGCATCCATGATGGGGGAAGATGTGATAAAAAAGAACAAGGAGAAAGTCGAGCGATTGTATAAGCAGCGAGAAGAGCTCGAAGCGGAGATGGCGTCGATTTCTCAGAGACTAAACGGACCAAACATGCCAGGTTTAAAAGGTTCTTTAGTGGACAACGAAGGCTTTCCAATTGGTGGAGGAGACGTGGATTTGTACTCCGTACGAGCGGACAGACAGAGATATAACTCGTTGAAGAACGACCACTTACAGTTGACGAATGCGATCGAGAAAGAAGTGCAACAGTTACTCTCTTCTTCTGCTTCTCCTTCCGCTGTAGGAGGAGGAGGAGGAGGAGGAGGAACAGATACAATAGTTAAAACGCAAACAGAGAATAACGAGAAGGTGAAGATACCAACGGAGTCAACAACACCTAAAACTACATCAACAAATCGAAAAGCGTTCGCGGTGGTGGATATATTAGCGCCAGGGTCGCCCGCGGATCTAGACGGATTAATGGTACACGATCGAATTTTAGATTTTGGTGGAGCATTTTCGATCGCCGATGCGGCTTTGCTCATTCAAGACAACTTAGGAAAAAGTCACCGCGTTCTTGTCAACCGTGCGGGAGTGGATGAAATTTTGAACATCGCGCCGCGGACTTGGAACGGGAACGGATTGTTAGGAGCTCATTTTCGGGCGTTAAACTTTTAGCGTGAACAGTGCAAATTTATACGCTTCACTAAGTAATACTACACGTTCTAATAACCGCGTTTTCTTTGCAGCTTTCTATATGCTTTCCTCTCCTCCTCGGTCATGTCTTTTGTCGATTTCTTCCTCTTCGCCGCGTGCTTCTCCGCTTTCGCAACTTTTGCGTCGCCGTTACTGCCACGAGCATCTCTTTCCCTGCCGCCGTCGTCATTGCATTTATCATCATCCACCTTTTCGCCGTCGTCGTCGTCGTCGTCGTCCCATGCGCTTTTCTTTTCCTCGTTGCCGAGCTTCTTAAATACCTCTGATCCAAAGATTTTGTTTTTGTGTCTGTGCACTTTCACTTCCTCGACTTTTACCACGCCAGCTTGCTTTAATCGATCTTTTTCCAGCTTTTCGTCAAACTCTTTATCGCTCAACGGTTTTTGCTTTTCCAGCTCCTTTCCTAAAACTATTATTTTCTTTTTATTGCTATTCAGGTCACCGTCTTCACCTGTCCTTGCGTTCTTGTCGTTGTCGTCTTCCTCGTCATCTTCGTCGCTATCGTGCTTGTTACCACCGCCGTCGATATCTTCACCATTCACTACTGTTTCGAGAAAGCTTTTCTCGTTTTTATTCTCTTCTTTTTTCTTTTTGCCTCGTTTGCCCCTTCTTTTCTTACTCGACGGACGCGCTTCTTCTTTTGCTGCCTCGTCGTCGTCGTCGTCGTCGTCGTCGTCGTCGCCAGTCGTTCGCTTTAATCCAAACGTCGGCTTTGTCTTGTTTTTAGTGTTCTTTTCATCATTATCATCATCGTCGTCATCATCATCATCACCTTGCAACGCTGGATGGGTCTTGTCCAAAGGATGCCCGTCTAAAGTTCGCAGTCGAGGACACATTGCCTTGATATTATCTACGTACGCTTTGCCATCGAGAATGGCAATCGGATTGCCTCGCAAACTCAAATGCGTCAATTTTGGAAGTTTCGCCAACACTTGCACTTCGGCAAAGGTTTTTATTTGATTGTGAGAGCAATCGAGCACGCGTAAATTGATATTTTTACCCAATCCCGACGGCAGGCCCGTGAGCTTGTTCTTCGCTAATCGAAGTTCTCGTAAATCTGTGTTTTGAGAGAAGCTGTCATTACCTATGTTTTGCATACCGCTGTTCGACGCCGAAAATTTTCCAAGCTTGCGAAGCGGAAGAAGCTCGTGTTTGAGACTCTCAATGGAGTTGTTCGATACGATCAACGAGTTCAACTCTCTACAATTTTTCACCGCGTTCAGGCACTCCTCCGTGAGCGCGTTATCCGAGGCAATCAGCGCTAACAAACTTCTCGTCAAAGGCGCGTCCAACACGCCTTCAAAACTGCTCAATCGGTTTCCAGAGACATTCAACACGCGAATAGTTTCGCAGCATCTGCTCAAAGGTTCCAAACCGTTCGATTCTAACCGATTATTCGAAAGGTTTAACCACTTCAATTGTTTCAAATGTTTTAGATTTTCAATGTTATTAATCGCGTTATCGCTCAAGTCTAAGCGCAACAGATTTGGAAACTGGACGGCGGCGTTCGTCGATAAAGCGATGGCCGTCAACGATTTACCTTTCAAGTCGCAAACGGCAACCGCTTCGGACGAAGAGACGTTATGCACGCTTCGCAGAATAGTCTGTTCGTTCAAAGCGAGGCCCATTATATGCCTGATGTGAGTGTATCCCTATCGCGATAAAATGAACGCCGCCCGTCAGTGAGCGAAGTTTTTGTTGTGTTTGTTTTACAAAAATCAAATTTATAACAAGAATAAGTTTCTCTCCTCTCTCTCTCTCTCTTTTATATTATAATGTACAGCGCTCTCTCTTTCTTTTCTCTTCTCATGAGCTATTACCTCTCTGCAACAGCGCCTCTTCTTCGTCCACTTCGTTCTCTTTCTCTTCTGCTTCTTCCTCTTCCTCTTCCTCTTCCTCTTCTTCCTCGTCGTCATCGTCGTCATCGTCGTCGTCTTCTTCGTCGCTGACGTCGTCTAAATCCGTTCTTCCTTCTCTTCTTTGATTGTTTCTTCGTTTCGGCGGTAACTTCCTCAAAGCGAAGAGAACCATGGCCGACGGCGCGATTTCCGAGACGATGTAATATATGGCGTTCAACTTCACACCGGTAACTACGTCCAGAGGGAACTTTTGTGGTGCTATTGCGGCGACTAAAATACACATCGCTCGGAACGTAAAACACGCGGTACACGAAGCCGTGACGATTCCGACTTCAAAAAGCTTTCGAGATTTTCCCACCGCGTCGTTTGGAAACTTTCTCAGCATGAAGAACAAAAGTCCTCCGTAGGTGGCAAACCCAATCGATGCCGCTAAGAAGGCGGACAATCGAATCACCGCCGCAGCCAAGATCCACCCGTTTTGTACGCTCCTTGTCTTTGCGCTGCTCGAACCGCTACTCTTTGCTTCTCCTATCCAACACACCGCTTGGGCGACGTACACGAAAGCGTTCAAGACGAAAAATTTGAACCTTAGGTTTCTCGTTTGAGGAGATATCGACCTCGCTTGCTCGTAGATCTCCGCCCAAAACAATATGAGGAGCGAATCTGTGGAATGTGATGATAATGATTATCAGAACGCGCCGTGTTTACGACGAGTAAGAAGAGTAGTTTTAAAGTAGTTAGTTTTTACTCGCGAGAGAAAGAAAGATTTTTCAAAGAAGAAGAAGAGAAGAAGAAGAAGAAGAAGAAGAAGAGAACGCACATGTGGTGAAGAATATCAACCCGGGTAAATCGAGTAAGATGGAAGCGAACACTCTCGGTTCAATCTCGTCCAGCCTCTCGCGAATAGCAAACACCACGGCTCGAACGGACATGACGAAAAAGTTTAAAACGACGAACGATTTTTGCGTCGTCCAAACAATCGAGTTCCTTTTTTGGATTCGAATCAGTTGCACGAAAGCAACCGAAGCGAGAAGAGCGTATAGGACGGCGAGATAGTCGTACTCGACCGTCACCATCGAAGAATTTGAGTACGATGGCGATGCCGTCGCGTCTTGCGTGTTGTTTGACGACGACATCTCTCTCTCTCTTCCGCTCAATAGATGATTTTTGTGGAGAAAACGAGACCACCACCTTTTTTGTTCTGTTTTTTTGTGAAAAGACAAAAGGTTTTGGGGTGCCTTTCCGGAAAGCAGTTCTAAAAAGTAAAAGTTGTTGTTGTTGTTGTTGTTGTTGTTGTTATTGTTACAAAAGAATACAATCTCTACGTAGTAGTTACTATGAACCCTCTGGCGGTTACTCTTCTTCATCCTCTTCTGCCCTGCGAAACCTCCAAAAGTTTCTCTTACACTCGACTAAGTATTTCATCTGGCCGCGATAATATCCCGGCCAACCGGTTGCGGAAACAAAAGAAGCCGGCCCTTGGATCTCTCTCTTTGGAAGATTATCCGCGCACGATGTGTACGCATCGAGGATATTTCTAAAGTTTCGCAGAGATTTAGGCATCAGGTTCAACGAAAATTCACTGACTAAGCCCTCTGCGCCGTTGTATACTTGCACGTGAGGAACCGAGACGATGTTCATGTCCTCCGCGAAGCTGTCGTCAAACTCCGACAAATTGACTTTCAGGAACAAAACGTTCGAAAATTCACGCTCAGCTATTTTAGCGAACTTTGGATGGACGCTTCTGCACGCCGGGCAATCTTCCCGGAAGTACTTAACAACAACGAGCGGCGATTTACGTTCGAGTATTTGTTCGATGTCGTTGCTCTTCTCCTCGTCCTCGACGCCTTCGTCGATGGAATTTGAGTGGTTATCGATGTCGCGATGAATCATCGTCGCGGACGCGTATAAATAGCTGAGAAACTCGTCGATGTTCTTGACGAGTATCAAGTTTCTTGGATGAGAAGAAGTCGATTGGTATTTCTCCCACCACTTTTGTTTATTCGTATTCGTTACTATTGATTTTTTTAGTCGTGTTGTTGTTTTTTTTATCATCTTCTTATCCTGTTTTTGTTCCTGTTGTGTGAACGCGCTCGCCGTCGTCTGAATCGTCTGAATCGAGTGCGTCGCCACGGGGTATTTCTTTTTACCGCTCGTCGCTTTCATGCTCAGTGGCTCTTGTCGTTGATGATGATTATGTGTCGTCGTGAAATCATTCGAGGACGACGCGGAAGTCGCGCGCGTCGTATTATCATCTCTCGCTGCTTTCAAACGACGACGTTTCGACTCCTTCGACAAAAAGAATGAGTGGTGTTCTCTTCTTATTCTTCCTCCTTTTCCTTTTCCTTTTGCGACGATGTTGTGTTTCGCGGAGAGTGTTTGCACGAAGGCACGATGAGACGAAGCGATGAGAGACATTTTCGGTGTTCGTGTGTTGTTGCAGTAATATGCGCGCGCGCCTTTTCGTTCTATCCTTTTCTTTGGTGGTGTTTGGTGTTTAAAATCTCTGACGCAGAGAAAAAGAAAAAGAATGATGATGAATACACGTGGATGGACGGGTGGAAGACCAAATTTTTTTCTGTTTTTCACTTTTTTACTTTTTTTGTCGAAAAGTGCAAAAAGAAGAGAATCTCTTTTTGAACAAAACGAAAATATCTTTTTCAATTTCCACGTCAGAGAGAAGAAGAAAAAGTGGGGAAAATCGATCGAATCGCCAAAGAAAAAGAAGCACTGCACTGCAGCGCTTACAATAATAAGAGAGTGTGTGTGTGTGTATTCATCTCATCTGATACTAATAAACGAGAAACGACGACGAGAAAATTGAGTTATATATAACACGATCGACAATAATATATAATAATAGAAGAAGAAGAAGTTAAAGAAGAAGATGAAGAACGGCACCATCACGGCGGATGAAATTCTCGAGCAAAAACCGAAGCGTTTGTCTCACGACGACGAAACGAAGTTTTTGCACTCTATGCGCCCAAACTCGCCTCAAGTTGGCGATCAACCGACGGTTGTCTTGAAAGTCGGGACGTCCTCTTTGCTTCGCGGTGATTGCTTGCATTTATCCATGCTCGGTTTTCTCGCGGAAACGTGCGCGGATCTCAGTAAACGCGGGATGAGAGTCGTGGTCGTGACATCAGGATCTGTCGGTGTCGGCTGCAAGATTCTAAATTCGCCGAAACCGAAAGATTTGGCTGGAAAGCAAGCGTTCGCTGCGGTTGGACAAGTGCATCTCATGCGCATGTATGAAGACTTCTTTACGACGTTGGACTTGAAGATTGCGCAAGTGTTGGTAAGTTTAGACAACATGCTCGATCGAAAGCAATACGAGAACGCCAAGAGCACGTTCGGCGCTCTTTTAGAGAGACACATAATCCCAATTGTGAACGAAAACGATACCGTAGCCGTTCAAGACGTCAAATTTGGAGACAATGATACGTTGAGCGCGCACGTCGCGGCTTTAGTCAACGCTGACTACCTTTTTCTACTCACGGACGTGGACGGCTTATACACCGCCAATCCGTACAAAAATCCGGACGCGAAATTAATCAGCGTGGTAGAAAACGTTGAAGACCTCGAGGTGACCACGGATGGTGCTAGTTCGGCTCTGGGAACCGGTGGAATGGCTACCAAGCTTCTCGCGGCTAGATACGCAACCTCTGCTGGCGTGAACACCGTCATCATGAACTCGAACAACATGAATAAAGTTCAATCGGTTGTCCAAGGCGCAAGTATCGGGACGCTCTTTTTGGCGATGCCGAAACCGTTGAAAGGCCGGAAGCGTTGGATTCTGTTGCAACCGGTGATGGGCCACGTGTTTGTGACGAAAATTGCCATGCAAGCGATTGAAAAAGATAGCTCGTTGTTCGCTGCCGGTATCATATCTTGCGGAGGCGACTTTGACGTCGACGATTGCGTCACGATTAACTACAGAGATAAAGAAACAGGTGAAGAGAAAGAAGTTGGTAAAGCCATTGTGAATTACTCGTGCGCGGATATGGATTTATATAAAGGAAAACAAACGGAAGAGTTCTTTGAATTGGTTGGGTATTCAGGAGCGGAAGCTATTTGCCACAAAAATAACATCTGTTGTTGGATCCCGGGTGGAGAAGAACCGTCCTCGACGTCGTATTTGAATCTCTCCGGGCTCTGCGTAACCGAAGAAGGCATAGAAGAAGAAGAAGAAAAATAAAAATAAAACGAATTAATAAACGAGTAATAAGATCAACAAGAGAAAAAGAACTGGAGAAATAAGACGAAGAAGCAACACGCGAGCGAGGGCATTTAATAATACACGTATATCTATCGTGGTCGCCTGTTCCCGCGTCGTTGCTGGAGAAAAGATAGTAAAACAAAGTAATACTATCCTGAAACCATATAAATTGTCCAATTAGCAGAACATTAGCATTATATAATATAATAACAATACTGTAATAGAGTCCATATTTTGTACAAACACTTTTCTAAAGGATGGATAGTTTAAAAGTTTATTTTCACTTCGTCCCCACGAAGTAGTGTGATCGCGTATGGGTGGTATTTTTGAAAACGAACGAGTGGCTGTGTGTTGCACACAGCCGTGAAACTTCTTTAAACTTCTATTTGAAAATTGAAAAAAAGCGAAAAAAAGCAGACGCGTCGAAATATCAAGCTTTTCAGAGTTGGATATTTGAATAGAGATTTTCCGCGGACGCCATAACGAAGTTCGCGGTCTCGCGACATTCACCTATCCTTACTGTATACTTTAATGTGTGCGTGAGATAGTTTTGTATTCAGAAACGATGGAAAATTTTGCGGTAAACGCTATTTATGAGAGGAACGAGAGCGGAGAAAGAAGCGCGGAAGACGAGAAATGGTGGTTCAACAGTAATAGGACGAACGAGGACTTCTTCCCGCTAAAACGAAAGGAGCAGGAAGTGGTCACGCGAACGCACATCTCCCGCGTCGAGTCGCAGATTCGAATGGAGAAAATCTCTCGAAGTTCATCCATGTGCGATTACGATGAAGAGTGTGAACGCATGGACTGCAACGACGAAGAAGATGATGATGATGAAGACGACGACGACTCGCTCCTCGCTGTCGAAGATTTAAAAAGCTCGCTCACGACCCTTCAGGAACAAAAAAACACAAAAGCAACAACGACAAAAAGAAAAAACGACAACAACAACAACAACAACGACAACGACGCTAAAGCAGGAGAAAGTTTCAGAGGCTGCACGATCTCGCAATTGCTCTCTTTCCACGACACGGACGAGAGGAAGATTCCGTTGCACGATATAGAACTTCACGAAGACATGTTGCGAGATCAACTGAGGAAGGAGCAAACGAAGGAGCACTTTGTGTTGAACGCCGCGACGGCGAAACACGTCCTTCGAGGTCAACGAGAACCTATCATCTCTTATATCTTGCAGTGCTGCGCTATGGCAAACTACAACGCAGTTACAGCAGATGTGTGCATGGTGTACGTCGATCGAGTGTTGTCAAACATGGACATCCCTAAGTCTACGCTTTCGCTCATAGCGATGTGCTGTTTGCACATAGCTGTCAAATACGAAGAAATTGAGGATGTCGTTTTGAGTACGACAGCTTTGCGAAATATGTTCGCGCCACAATATTGTCAAGATACCGTCTTGAGGATGGAAAGTGCGTTATTGAGCGAATTAGGTTGGAAGTTGGGTTGCGTGACGACTTCGCACTTCATCGAGAGTATTTTAAAAATTTGCGACGGAGCTACGCACGAGTTTGAAAGAATAGAAAAAGAAACCGACGAAGAAGAAGAATGGACCATTGATTACGTCGATAAACTGAGCTCTATGTCTCTTGAAATGTACGAAGGTGTCCTGGCTGACCCTGCTATTCGTGGTGCTGTTTTACCGAGCGTGCTCGCTACTGCTTGTATCGGTGCGGCTCGTGCAAAACTTGGATTGTTCCCGGCGGTTACTCGAGAAATGGAAGTGGCATCAAACGTGAGCGAGAGTAATTTATCAGAGATACACGGATGGTTAATCGAACATTGCTTAAACATTTATGTTGCAAGGAATGACCCAGATTGTGTTTCGAGTGGCGATGATTATGACAAAAATAACACGATTGGGTCAGTTGCAGTGCCGATGAGACAAGGAAGTAACGACAACGAAAAGGTGAAAGAACTGACGGATGAGTTTGGGAGATTTGTGGACGTGTACTCACCAACAGGAGTTCTGGAAGCCAGCTCGTTGTCGTCGTTCAGGGATGATGACTTTGTTGCGGCGTA
>JACLAB010010214.1_pt1 | contig 31502 bp, 25 predicted proteins | sample 8027921 | NCBI WGS metagenome assembly JACLAB01 (sample SAMN15725117, study PRJNA655200) | protist metagenome | isolation source: fluorescence activated cell sorting (FACS) single amplified genomes of... | place: USA: West Boothbay Harbor, Gulf of Maine | collected 2000-07-19 | reverse complement strand
AGAGTGGGGATATTCCAGCGAGAAGGCATCCATTGATTGCAAATCTGCATGTAGCAGTTTGACAACTGGATTTACCGGTTGTCCAAGAGGTCGCAACTCCAATAAGCAGCTTGGCCTGTTGTTCCTCTCGCTGCTTCTCCATTGACTCTCTAAGACGCTTTGCGCACTCTCGAGCCCTTTTATGCTCCTGTTCATTGGTTGCATCCCCAACATGTCTAGCAATATCGTTTGGGCAGATATCATATAATAAACAGCTCTGAATTGCCGACACACACTTCACACTCTGACGTTTCCCTACTCCTCTTCTCCAGTTATCAACAACTTCCTGGAGCAACCGCTGGTCTTTCCATTTGACTTCTTTCTTGGAGGAAGTCGTAGAGATGTATGCAGCACGAGATTGATGTTCCACTGCAACACGGCCATCCACCACCTCATGGTTACAGCGCCGCATGTTACTGATATTTTTCAAAGGCAAGTCATCGATATCTTCACCTTTGCTTTTCTCACCACTCTCACGCAGCACAAATAATCTCCTCTCAACATTGTGTTGAAATAATAAATGAATCCATGCTTTCTCACCGCCCTCCATTTTGGACATTCCGATAAAATCGATATCATTCACTGAGTTGATTATATCATTTACACGAAGCTTCGATGATTGTTTGATGTTGTTCTGCGTTTCAACGATGACACAGCCCCCCTTGTCTCTTGATGGTTCTACTAAGACGCTTAGAGCACCAGGTGGGATAGTGATAGTTATTCCCATCATGATCGTTGATAAGAAGGTGACACTAAGACTGCTTGAGAGGGTCCTAAATACACAAACGAACAGATTATACCTCTGTTTCAGTTGTTTGGGCTTCGCCAAAGCTTACTGCTCAAAAGGTGCGACTAAAAATCTAAAAAAGGAACACCATTTTTAGAAATCGCCTCACAAACAACTCACGCTAAACTCACATCACAGTTGGTACTACCATACACGCATTAATAACACTGGCAATACTGCTATACTATTACCACAAAGTCACAATGATTGAGTCGTCGAATGATGCTTCCGCTGCTGCGAAGAGAAAATTCTTCCAAAGAAGCATAAAATATTCATACGACTACACAAGCAGCAGAAATAAATCAACAAAAAAGCCACGCAGTACAATAACAATTTATGGGTGTGAATTCAGCCCTAAAGTAGGTGGAAAATCATATATTGTGGCTTGTACATCAAATGGATTGATTTGCGTATGGGACAGCAACGGTGCCGCTGCCACTTCAGAGCCATGTCTCCAAGTTGAAGCAGTACTAGCATCTTCATCGTACAATGCCTTATATGATGTAAAATTCATTGAAAGTAGTGGAGAAATTTTACTTATTGTTGCAGGTGATCCTGGAATTCTAGTATACAAGTGGTCTGCGTTCTTAGATGCAATAGACGACCAATCAAATGAAAATAATAGTGAAGGAAACGTCGTCGTCGTGGAACCGATTACAAAATTTAAGCCACATCCATCACCAGAATCCGAGCCTGTTGAGATTAACGCTACAAGCTACAATGCGATTGATGGTATATTATATGCTGCTGCAGGCGATGCCTTTGGTTGTTACCAGTGGGATTTAAGAAGCGAAAAGCTCGTGGGAACATTCGGAGGAGCCGGACAAAGAAAAAATAATGGGCATGCTGACTACTTACATGATGTTTTGTCCATACCAGACAAGAATAACTTAATTATTACTGGCGGTGAAGATGGGAACATTGCATTTTGGGATGGAAAAGAAAGAAAATTGATTGAAATGATAAATGTTCAAAGCACAATGAACAAGCACAAGCGCTTAGTTACTTGGCAAGTGCAAAATAAAGGTTTTGGCTCTTCTACACAGCAGTGGAGTAATGGATCAAACCTGTGGGTATCATCTTTGGAAAGGAAGGGTGATTGGTTAGCTGCAGTAGGTGGTTCTGAATCTGGCAACAACATGGGGAGGTCAAGTACAGCAGGTTTCATGGCTACCTTCCACTTACCTACGAGAACATTCACCTCTGGTTGTGCTACCCGCGAGAGTTACAATGCAGTCACTTACAACGAAAGTTTAGATCACTTCGTTTCAGGCGGAAATGATGGACGAGTGACCTTTTGGGATTCAACATCTGGGGCCTGTACCGGAAGATCTTGGTGTACAAATTCTATTACGTATGCCATGGCTTGTGATTCTTCAGGCATGATGCTAGTCGGAGGAGCGGGTGGAGGATCATTAGATTGTTTTATTGACCGAGTCAAGGGTTCAACTTTACATCTTAAGTAATACGTATATATTACATTATTGACACACTAGTGATATATTCAAGGTATGAATTCGTCAATCCTATATCGATTGGGCGATGATTCGTTAACCTCGAGGCTATCTTTACTACCACAATATTCTACGGAACAACCGCCCGGTAATTCACTGTGCCCATCATCCTCAGCAGACTCATACGAGAATGTTCCCGCAACCACCAAAATCAATGCCACAAAGTACAATGGGCGAGGAAACCAGCTCATCTCTCCTTTTGTAAAGATCTCTGCCACTGTCGCTAACACAACTGCCCAGAGCGGGCACGATTGAAGTGACAAATTTAAGATTGTTGCATCATTCTTTGATAGAAATAGGCTCACAGCCACGTAGAAGAATGAGAGCATAGTCACAAAACCGAAAAGTAGAAACAAAAATGGTGTATCCGATATATTGCTCATGTCAGCGCCAGTAATGCTTCCCTTGCCAAATCGTGAAAGCAAATCAAGAACTGCATCTCTTTCCAGCAAAGGTGCTTGAACACAAAAGCTAAACAATGAACCAAAGAGACCCAACATTCCCAAATACTCAACCCTATCATTATTAGCTTTCACAAAATATTCTGCCAGAACGTCGTTCAATCCATAAAGGAATGCCGCAACTAAAGCTATAAGATCACCATGCAGATAGATGGGAGGAGAGTCGTGAGACAGATCTCTATCGGATTTGATATGGCTATTTTGTACATCTTCCTGTAGGCATAAACATCCTCCTAAAATGCACATGAGTACTCCAAATAGTTTTGCTTTACCACGGATGTTGCTCCCAAATACCAACTTGCGCAAGAGTACCGTAGATAAAATGCTCAGCGAAGTGAGCAACATTGACGAAGAAAGTGTTGTTTGCTGAAATGAAAGCATGGCCAGGTAATTTGCTTCAACATCAAGAATTGCAAGAAGAAGGTAGATATACCACGGCGTGTACATTTGTAGCCTTGTCAGTGGAAATTGGTATCTCTTCTTTTTATCTTCCGTCGTTCTCTGCTCCCAAATAAGCCATAGTATATGAAACGATAACACGAGATACACAACGCCTGTTAGGCATGTTGGTATGTGTAGTTGATATTGATTTTGTAGAGCCGAGGAAGCTGCGTTCCCGCATGCCAGTGACAAGGCAATTATTTGACCAAAGATGATCACTGATATGCTGCTTTGTTTGCACCTTCTTGATTCATTCTCGGTTGTTGTATTACTGCTTTGTTGTACTTCACTATCATCTGACGATGGATTAGCACTTTCATTAGCTGCTGTCGCTGTGTAGAAATGAAGAAGAGCGCTTCTTTCTGATAATGGCAGCTCGCACATAGATTACGATGCAACTCCTCTGTCCTGCTACCTATATATGATCGGCAAGGAAGTCTCAACTGAACAGCTGTACTAGGGGTTATTGAGATAAAGAGTAGTAGTGGATGCTAATGCTAGAGTGGATGAGGGAGAGTGGATGTGGATGCGGTGGTCGCTCGTCTGTCTGCTGACTGCGTTGCGAAAAGGCAAAAGTGTTCCTATCAATATCTCGCCGCGAGCTCCCACTTACATGCCCACTTCCAACTACAAAACAGAACAAACACAACATCCGTATCAATGAGGCAACCTCGTCTATTGTTCTTCGCAGCAGCAGCAAACAATCAACGCTTGCCTATCATGTCTCTCGCTGCCGGATCTTCTTCTTCTTCTACAACCACGTCTTCAACGTCTTGGCCAAAGATGGAGCGGCCGTCGTCTCCGTTGGATAATGCTTCCGATAAATCAAAAGTTACAGCAATTATGAATTATGTGTCTTCCAAGACGACAATAATGAGTACAACAAGAGATTTAGGTGGAGGAGATTCTACATTTGAAGGAGTGATATGGGAGCCAAGTTTAGTTTATGTTCATAATGCCCGATTGTCACCTTCTGCGATGGATCTTGATAAAAATGGCTTCCAACTTGAGGACCAAAATGAGCACATTGACAAACTACAAGAGATTAATTTCTGTCACCAAGATGACGTTGTGGACACTTATTATCCCATATGTGAAGAATTGGTAACCAATTGTATGAAAGCATCAGATACAACCCCTATAACTTGTGTTTGTGCATTTGATCACAATGTAAGAAGTAATGATCATCAAACTGTGGGTGAAATCAAACCGAGTAGTCACTCTAATGAAGACCAACCTACTCCCCAAGTGCAAAATCCTGCTGGAATTGTCCATGCTGATTACACTCTTGTGTCGGCACCACGTCGGCTTCATGACTTGTCCAAACCGCCCAAGTTGAATGATGTGCTCAGACATAAACTGCATTCGCAACAGTCACTGCTAGATCCGAAGATTGTGCAGGAGGCATTAGATGGGAAACGAAGGTATGCATTCATCAATGTATGGAGAAGCATAGATAAAGAGAGTCCAGTGAAAGATGCCCATCTTGCTTGTATAGACTCACAGACAGTAGACAAGAATGACCTCCGAACATTCCAGATCCATTATACCGACCGCGTAGGCGAAAATTACTTCGCTTGTCCGTCATCAAAGACTGACAATGTACAGCATTCGTGGTGTTACTATCCAGACATGACAATGGGGGAAGCCTTGCTGATCAAACAGTGGGATTCCAAGGGGGAAATCGCTGATTCCAGCAGTGAGCGTAGCACGTTTGCTATTCACTCTGCTTTCCTCGATCCGACAGCCCCCAAAAATGCACCTGCAAGGAAATCTATTGAAGTCAGATGCATAGTGATTTGGGACAAGGAGTAAAAACAAAACAAAATGTTACTTTAATATACACTTTTCCTTCTTCTGCATCTACTTCTCCTTCCTAAATGAAATCAAGATACGATTCAGCTGCCGTTCGGCATCGCGTGGGAGAAGAAGCAGTAACAATTCAATCAAAAGCTCCACGAGTTGTCCCATAGATGACTCGCTCACAACAGTCAAAGGGTAATTGTTTTGCTTTTATTATGTAGCAGGGAGAGAAATAGAGAGATGAAGAGTATAAGCATGAGCGATGAAAGCGAAAAGAATACACGTGAAGGTACAAACTTCGTACATACCGGATCATGATGCGCCCAATGTAAACAGCAATCTGGTCCATCATCGGAGTTCTGTAGCAAGGATCTTTTCAGCCTTCGAGCAGCAGGTGTATCAGGGAGTTTTGTCGTGGCCCTCTCAACAAAGAATCTCACATTCATGACACATCGCCACAAGTCTTGTTCCTTGCGCCAAATGATTGTCTTGAGTTTACCAGGGAAGCAATACAGAAGTCCTTCTGGAGCATATGTTTTCACAACCACTTGTAAATCATTCAGACTCTTTAGAATACGACGTCCCCAGTCGTTAACGCCAGGAGCAAAGTACCATCCCGTTTCTCCACCAAGCCATGACAGAAACCCAGGGTAGCTGTGCTTAGCGAAGATTTCCCTGAGTCTAATCTCGTGGTAGGGCTTTAACTGCCGGATAAGTTGCAATACGATAGTATAAGACATCTTTCCGTTCTTTTGGATTTTCACTTTGTAAGTATCGGAGTAGTTGAATGATTTGAGTATTTTCTGAATCATATTATTGTTGCCACGGCACGTAGCTTGAACAATTTCGGCATAGTCGAGCGTAAGATTGCGAAGGAGGAGGACATGCGAGTGATTATTAGATGGGCGTGTATCCTGCCTGTGATGACATGTCAGGGCCTTTTTTTGATGATTCCTATGGATAATCTTCTTCAGTGGTTGTTTAGTGGTGGTTTGTTTGATGGTTATCATCAACTTTGACACAGATGGCAACTTTTTCGCCGGGCGCACATGCATACCATTATTTACTGACTTATTAGGATGGGCGTTCTCACCCTTCACAACGCTAGCAAAACTCCTCATGGTGTGTTGTTCAGCTCCCAAGTGAGCGGAAAGAGAGACGAGCTTGCTGTTGTGTTTAACCTGCACGTTTGGCAAAAGAGTGAAAGTCGTTGCTGAGTAGTGCGACTCAGAGACCTAAAAAAGACCTGTGTTTCTTAAAATGGCACACAACTTGTCAGGAAAATGCAAAATGCATTTTGCTCTAGAGAGAGCCTATCGATGCTGACATGACATGCATTTGAGATAGTACCATACCATAAGACCTGCTTACTAAGATGATTATGCTGCGTTACTATCCCAGTAAGAAAGCACAGGCATATGCCGCTCGCTACATCGGCGACTGCTGCAAACAGCGACGAACATTGACCACTTCATCTGGAGAAAGACATGGAGCGGGTATCGGCAACGTCCATACTCAACTAATGAAAGCCGATGATAGCCTATTCCGTCACACAGCACAGCCACGGACAGTATCAATTATTGGCGCACCTATGACTTACGGACAACCGTTTGTTGGGACAGATCGAGGGCCTGAATTGCTACGTGAAAAAGGTTTGCTCAAAGATCTTGCCTCGCTCGGTTGGAGAGTTGAGGACATTCCAGATCTAGATTTGGATACAATCTGTAGAGAAGCAGCGAGACAAAGTAATGCCGTTCGATTGCCAAATGCAAAGAATAGTATTGAGGTAGGAGCGGGGTGCTCTGCTGTGGCAGACTTGGTCGAATCTAAGCTGAAGCTAGGTAACTTTCCGCTCGTTTTAGGTGGAGATCATTCGATAGGTGAGTTTGTTTTGGGGTTCGTATCCGCCATTTTCCAACCCTGTACATATTCATTTGACCACACTGCACACCATTTCGACAGGACTGGGCTCTTTAGCTGGGATAATGCGTGCTAAACCAGAAACAGGTGTCATTTGGGTGGATGCACATGCTGATTTGAATGTTCCAGAGATATCAGAGAGTGGAAATATGCATGGCATGCCGATTGGTTTAATGATGAAGGAACTGATGCCAGATAGAAGTGTGATTCCAGGATTGGAGTGGTTGGAAGAAGAGTCAGAGGACGGGTCTGGGCCACCGCGATTGCCCCCAAACCAGTTAGTATATGTTGGATTAAGAGATATTGATCAAGCTGAAAGACACTTTATCAAACAGCTTGGGATCAAGACATTCACGATGTATGACATTGATCATCTCGGGATTGGTCAAGTTATGGACCTTGCTCTAGATCATTTGACGAAAGACAATCCTGATCGCCCATTGCACATCAGCTATGATATCGATGCAATCGACCCAGTCCATGCACCCGCCACAGGAACAGCCGTAATTGGGGGTTTGACTTGGAGAGAGGCACACTTTGTGGCTGAACATGTTGTTAAGAGTGGATTGCTCGCATCCGCAGAAATAGTGGAAGTCAACCACACATTATCAGATGGAGACGGGGCCGACGCTACAGTAGAAATGGGAAAGAATCTAATCGATGCATTTCTTGGAAAGAGCATTCTGTAGATAAAGGATAGAGTAACAATAGCTTCTTCCGGCTTCTAGTAAGTGTGTGTACAATACTTAGCAAAACTGTATTCCCTTTAATATAATCATCATACCTACTTCTCAATTTCAGCAAGCTCAGGCACTTCGACCTTCTTAGCTAATCGCAACACTGTCCCCCGAATGTGGTGCGAATTCAATCCAGCCATTTCATATTGTTCGTATTGCGTAGCAGCCTCAAAGTAAGCATCAGGTAAAACCATTGGACGGAACTTTAAGTCCCCATTGTCAAGTGCACCATCCAACGATAAGAAATGCAATACGTGATCTCCAAAGCCACCGATACTTCCCTCCTCAATAGTTATAATGATACCATTGTCTTTTGCTAATTCTCTAATCAAATCTACATCAAGAGGTTTCATGAAACGTGCATCAGCAACAGTTACTGCAAGATCAGGGTCCATTTCTTCCACTTCATCTGCAGCAATAAGAGCCTCCGACAAACGAGTTCCAAGCGAAAGAATAGCAACACGATCCTCTCTCCTGGCTCCACGCCCACCGCTACCCAATTTCGAATCTGAACTTCCGTTGGCAGTAATCTCCTCACTGAGAGCGCGCACTCCGCCTGGTTTGCGAATGATACGTCCTTTTCCAATTTCGACTGCGACACCTGTTCAAAATACCAAGAGGAGAATTTTAGACTTCAGCCATAAAACTAATGGATTTAACACGATGACGTTCATCAAATATCATCAAACATTTACTCACCCTTGGTGGGAATTTCCCCATCTGGAAGTTCATAACCAAACAAATCCTGCAATTTGTCAGCTCCATATCCTACTCCTCTTGGGTATCTCAAAACCGTAGGTCCATCATCGAAGCCTGCACATGTAGCAACCATATTCCTCAACTCGATCTCATCACTAGGACTCATAATGGTCAAGTTTGGAATGCACCCGAGGTAGGCCAAGTCATAACAACCGTGATGGGTAGGACCATCATTTCCGACAACTCCAGCTCGATCCAAGATCATCCTAACGGGCAAATTTTGGATAGCAACATCATGTACAACCTGATCATAACCTCTCTGCATGAATGTTGAATAGATACAACAGAATGGTTTCAAACCCTCACACGCCATACCCGCCGCAAAGGTCACAGCATGTTGTTCAGCAATACCCACATCAAATGTTCGCTTAGGGAAACGTCTTCCAAAGATATCCATTCCTGTTCCACCAGGCATCGCAGCAGTAATTCCCACAACTGCTCTATCCTCGGTAGCCGCATCGATCAAAGAGTTGGCAAATATAGAAGTGAAACTAGGTGCAGCGGCCTTGCCTTTCACCTGCACACCAGTAGCAATGTCGAACTTAGCCACACCATGCATGCGATCGGACGCTGCCATGGCAGGTGGATAACCATACCCCTTGGTGGTCTTGATATGCAACAAGACTGGCTTGTTGGAATCAGAATCCCTCAATTTTTCAAGAATGGGGACCATATTCTCAAGGTCATGTCCATCAATCGGTCCAACGTAGAAGAATCCCAACTCCTCGAAAAGTGTTCCACCGGTGACTACACCACGAGCATACTCGTCAATACGTTTGTTGACATCTTGGACATTTTCGGGAAGCAAACGGTTGAAACTCTTGGCAAAATCACGGAAATCTTGGAAGGGCTTGGACACCAACAAGTTGGAAGTGTAGGCACTCAACTGACTCGCTGGACGGACGCCACCGGCACTTTGTGTTCCGGTGGGGAGACTCACCTGCCCATTATCATTCAATACTACAATCATACGAGAGCTTAAGTATCCTGCGTTATTCATTGCCTCATAGGCCATACCTCCAGTAATGGCTCCGTCACCAATCACGGCAATACAATTGTTCCTTCGTTTGTTGAGGGTGGACTTGGCCACCGACATGCCCTGCGCGGCACTGATGGACGTGGAGGAGTGTCCAGCCCCGAAGGAATCATATTCAGACTCCTTACGTTTGCAAAATCCAGAGATACCATTGAGTTGACGAAGAGTGGGGAATCTGTCGCGACGGCCCGTGAGCATCTTGTGGGGGTAGCATTGATGAGCAACATCCCAGATGATGTCATCCTCGGGCATATCAAAGACGTAGTGCAGTGCGGTGGTAAGTTCAATAACGCCAAGTGAGGAGGAGAAGTGACCTCCAGTTTTTGAGACAGCCTCGATGACCTCCCAGCGAAGTTCATGGGCGAGTTGTTTCAGCTCCGACATGTTGAGACGATTCATGTCGCTGGGGAAGTTGACAGAATCAAGGATAGGTTTGCTAGCGGGTCCAGAGTATGGTGGTCCACTGTCCGTCTTTGTGTCAAGAAGGCTAGTGGTTGTTATTTGTGACTGTGTAGATTGTTGGATCGTTCGCAACGGGCTCCTACCGCTGGGACTAAATGCATTGCAAGCCGGTGTGCTTGCAATTACTGCTGCGGCTATAGCTGCTGATATAAACTTCATCTTCTCTGTTCTGTTATATAATACCTTTTACAAATAATATTCTGATGACGACAACGGACCAAATAACTATCTCTCAATCACCTCATCCAATGAATGCACTCTGCTATTAGCAACACACTGCAATATCTTTTCAAAGAATGCTTTCGGTGGCTACGGCGTGCAACAACAATGAAGGAGAGCTTGAGAGAGGGAGGACGTGTTCAACATCGATCTTTTGGCGCCAAGGTTCCACGTAGTGCGTACTCGTAAGGGAATGTAAATGTCGTTCAGACATTTATCTGATGGTTCTCAGTTCTCATTATTTTGGCATCAAGTCAAGGTGATAGATATGCAGTAGGTAGAAGCGAACTCCAAGTAGATAACAAAGCAAGCAACCCCTCTCTGACTTATTCACTCACTCGACACAAGGATAAGAACTAACCATGATGTATCAAAAGATAGTCGGACTATTTTGCTTACCGGCAATCCATGCCACTAGTTTCCATCCTAGCTCTCACGGCACAGCATTCCTATCTGATGCAAACAAGTTAGCACTTCAGATTAGAGGAGGAGATCTTGGACCTGTAAGCGGTGACACTCTAGCAAAAACATTTGGGGTCCTAGCCATTGGTGATGCATTAGCATTAGGAGGGACGATCAAGACTGCAGAGATATATGAAAAGTTTCACATCACCGTTAAGCTGGGAAGTAGCGGTGAGCACTACTTAGGACATGGAATTGCTTCGTCTGCAGCATCTCTCGCGGTAACAAGCCTCCTTGCACTCACAGGCAAGACATCTACTGAGGAAGCTATTGGGTTTGGAATGCTTGCACGTAGCGCATATCTGTCTGAGATGCTACTCACAGGAAAGTACAAGAAGCTAGGAGTGCCAAGTGTTCCTCATATTATCATTTTTTTGATCTTGCTAGTCACAGCCTTCGGTTTGCTTAATGGTGGTAATTCTGACTATGTTGCATTGGCAAAAGTTGTTTCAGTGGTACTTGCTGGGCATGGTGGTTTGCTCTTTTTGAATCCAAGGATTGACGAGGACGACAATACCAAGCAGATGGCCAAGGTTGATGGCGGCTACATGTTCGTGAGTTCACTCTTTTCGGCTTTATTGGCTTTTGGAGTTGATCCTGTCAAAGCAATGGGCTACGCGACAATTGGTTGTCTTCCCTTGTTTGTGGCATTTATTGGCCTTGTTGCAGATGACACACAAGTCTTAGGTCTGAACCCGGATCAATGGACTATTGTCCTTGTTTTGTTCATCGGTTTGTCAGCCTTTGGTATGTTGACTTGAGTATGTACATTATTCGCTTGATTGTAACGTTGTAATGCTATAAAGTTAAATCCTTATTCATCAGCAGAGACCAAAAACTCAAACGACGCTTCACCAAACTCGCGCTTCAGAAGTAGTTGACTGAATCCCCAGTCTGCAAAGATTACAAGCAGAGAACCAACAACGACGGATGTAGTGATAACCTTAGGCACCATTCTTGGGGTCAGATCTGCCTTTCTCCTCGCTTCAATCTCAGACACAGCCACGATGATTGTAATGAACGTAAGCGACTTGAGCAATAGAAAGAAAAATGGATGGGTCATTATCTCAATGATTGTATCAACGTAGGAATCAGAGAAGGTACATCGAATATCCAATAAAGAAAAAACTGATTCCAACAGAGTCTTTTCACCATAATTCGTAGACAAAGAAGTGACACCGCGTAGACGTAATGGAACAAATACAGACTCCCAAACTCTACGTCGATAACTTTGTACATCACCAATACCATACTTTGGACCGACATGAGCACCAATCTCTAACGCCAATGCAGTGCCCGCCATAGTTAGCAATGGACTTGCCAGTAGACTCGCAAATAGAGAAGGAACGAATGTCCAGGCTACCGGAGAGATACCCAATGTCATTAAAAGTTTGTTTTGTGCCGTCGACTGCATAGTTGCTACTTCACCCGCGTAGCTTCCACCAATCCTCCCACTTAGCAATAAGGCAGTAATGAGAGGGCCAATTTCAAGCACAAACAGCTTAGCCATACCCATGGCAAACAACGCCGCCTTGGCAGGTGGAAGTGTGCGGTTCAACACATGCTTCACCTTCATGTTGATACCAATGGTATAGAGTGGACTAACTTCTTCCTCCCCAGTAAACATCTTGATCAAAGGCTTTATTTCTCTTTGTACAATTGTAAGTACCGTATCGGTCACGTCAACTCGACGCAAGATATCAGAAGAGAGCATAGCAATAGCAAGCCCAGCTGCCAAGAATGTCAACAGGATAAGCGGTAGCGAATAGAGGAAGTAATCTAATAGCTTTGCAATGAAACGGTGATGAAAATCCTTTCCAAACACAGACGGGTGCTGCAGCTTGGCACTTGTTGGCGTTTCATCATCGACAACTCGACGTTGGAGCGTGACTACAGAGTCACCACTCAAAGATGAATGATTACTGCCACCATTCATCTTCGCTGCCGCGGAAGCATTGCCCATGACAATATCCACAATTTCTGGTTCATGCGATATGAGTAATAATGCTGTACCTCTTTCTCTTCGAATCCTTTCTAGTTCTTTGGCAACATCCACAGCCGTGGCAAAGTCTAATCCAGCGAAGGGTTCATCAAGTACAATAACATGTTTATGCTGAGCCAGCTGCAAAGCCAAGCTTGCCCGACGAGCCATCCCACCTGATAATTGTGATGGTCTCTTGTGCCCATCTCGGAGGTAATCTAGACCCACTGTTTCCAGCAAACGTTTAATTGTTGCCCGACGAGTTTGTAGACTATTCTTCAATCCATTATTTTCACTCTTGGCCGCAGTAGGGCAGTTCTCCAGAGCAACACACACATTTCCTGCAACTGTCATGGAATCAAGCAGTGTAGTCTGTTGAAATAACATACCAACTCTTTCACCCTCTGGAATATCTTCATCCCATTTGCATACCTCAACATCTATCCCAAGTGTGTTGTGTAGCATCTTCTTCCCTCGTTGAGGTGGAATAATATTCGCAATAAAATTTGACAGTGTAGTCTTTCCCGCTCCAGATTGTCCACTAAGATGTAGACATGACGACGGATGGAGAGTGAAGCTTACAATATCATTGGTAAATGGACACTTCTCAGTACAAATATTTCGTGCCCGGAACTCAAGCAAAGGCCGTGTTATTGGTGATGACGAAGCACCACAATTATCATGGTTTATCAGCCGTTCTATGATTTCTTTTTTTACTCCACTCTGAACCAGACCTCGTTCCTTGCACATATTGCGCAGTTGAACCACAGTCAGAGAGCCATAAGTTTCCTCCATATCTGCCATTGCCATTGCCTGCTCTCTCTAGAAAGCCACTATGAACTGTGTTGGCTGTCGGCTGTGTAAAGTGAAAAATGACCCGTGACCTTCCTGCAAATACGTCCTACGGCGCCCTTTTTTGTATGAAGTCCTGTCAAATTGGCCAGAGTGATATTTTGAAGGTCTCATGTAAAACACGAATCTCCAACCAGTCTCCAACCTCCAACCTCAAACCTCAACCTCCGCGCCGCTACAAGCTAAAGTACTGGGACAATTATATTGGACGAAAGCCTCCAAGATGAAAGTAGTAATGAGGCAGAAGGAGGCGTAGGTTAGGTGCACTTAAGTTATCTGCCACAATCGGATCACGGCCCCATCTTCATTTCTTGCCGATTGAATCATCATCACGACAAGTTGAGAGTTGTGGGTCTGTGAAGGAGGTCTGAAGGATAGTAAGGGGAGACATAGGTGCACTATCACATCTAAGGCAAGAATACGGCACCGTATAACTCTATGATGAAGTATACCATCTATTATTTCTATAGTCTCATATTCCAAGTTGCAGCCGCATTTCTTACTGTGCCGCAACAGTCTCTCATCAGCGGCCTTTCAACAGTTGGCAGGGTTGCATTCGACTTCAGTATTAGAGCTAGCAGCCAATTAGATGAGGAGATTATATCACCAGCAACAGTAGCACCAGTAGCAGAAGAAGAATACGACCAAGCAGAGCTGTTGCCTCAAAGTGATGAGTTTGATCCGATATGCAGAGTTGTTGCATCTTCTGATAACAAGCTTCCACCCACAATTGTCTCGAAACTCTCACAGTCATCATCGGCACTTTTGAAAAAGATAGATCTGTTATATACAGCACAATCGAAGAAGGAATTGAGGGACTTAGCATATCTTCAACCTGCCTCTAACAAAGACACGACACCATACAATTCGATGGAAGAAGTTGTTGACAATGAAAGCGAGATAACAAAGTCAAAAGCATATGATATGAATCAAGAAGAGAAACTAATCTCAATCCTCAAAAGATCACTAGATGATGGTGGATTTAAGCTTATGGATCAGAGAGATTTGGATCTATGCTCGGCATTGAATGCTGGATACTTACTGAGACTGTCGTTGCTGCCGGACTTAAAAAATCTGGAATCTGTCGGTGAAGAATTCTTTCCTTCTGAGGAAACAATAACAAATGGCGATTCCGATGGAATGAAACAACTTATTCTTGATGGCAAAGTCTTGATATTTCGAAGAGGTTACACCAACGAAATCACTAAAGGACGTTTACTTCTGCCAAAGTTGGATTACCTGCAAACGAGCCTTGTACAGAGATCGACAAGATCAATAACAATGAAATTGGGTGGTGTAGAAAGAAGACTGGAGGAGTTTTCTATGGACATAGTTTCACAGGTAAATGATTATGTCCAAAACCTCAACAGGCGCCTCATGAAGGCATGTGCGGAGCTCATGTATGATATCTTGGATAGTGTAGGTCTTTCAAACAACACTTTTGTTGCAAAGATTATGTTATCAAACAATGCCACTTCAGATGCTTTTGCTGATAACTACACCCAGAGTGGATCAGACTCTTCGTCACGAACCATGACATCATCGGCAACAACAACCACTGCACGTGGGAACAGAATATTCAAACTCAATCGATACGACGTCGGGAGTTCTTTTGATATAAGTGATGCAACAATATCGTCTTTCATTATGTGTGAGATCGGCAACGAAACCACTTCCGTGGAAAGAGACATCTACGATGCAATAGACGCTGGGATGATTGACAGCGCTTCCATCTACAAGAAATCTGCTGTCCGTTTACTGGAACGAATTAGTATCGATAATACGGTTGACTTCTTGTCAAAAAAGGGGAGGAGAACGCTACTAAAAAACTATTTCAAGTCTAGTACACTCCTAGAGCCATCGTATGAAGAGGTAGTGGTTATCTGGAGGCCAGCCAAGAAAAAGTTGAAGAGGATCAAAACTCTCAAACCGCCGCGATGGCTCCTTGAATGCGTGAAAATATTTGGAATAGAAGAGCGAGTACCTCTACTCAAAAATGTTACTTCACAAGACGATGAAGATGACGAGACAATGCTTCCACTTGAAATCAAGGCTTTCAACGATGTGCCTATGGCAAACATCTTGGCTGTTTTGCCGAAGAATAAACTGATCTTCCGTCCGGCAGACGCTTTCGTCTTTGATTTCGTCAGCCTAGCAACATTCTTGGCTACAGCTGCCTCTTTCAAGTTTGACAGCCCGAAGCTAGATTTGCTTGCTTTGGTGTCAGTGGTGTTGTTTGCAGTTCGAACCTTCTTCCGCTATAGCAATAAGTATGCGAGATATGACTTGCTTGTGAACAAATTCTTGACATCAAAGCTGACTCATCGAGGCCAAGGCGCCCTGAACTATCTTGCTCAAGAAGCTAACTCGCAAAAAGCACTCAGAGCAATGTGTGTTCGAGATTGGCTGTCTCGTTCTGAGGAGAGAGATGGAGTTATCTCTCTAACAGAAGGAGAAGCTTATATCAATGAAGAAGCCTTTTCTGGTAAATCTCGGATAAACGTTGACATCCTATCAGGCATTGACGACCTCAAAGATTTGGGACAGTTGACGAGCACAAACACTTTGGTGAACGACGATGAAGCAGAAGCCGAAATAAAGAGAATATGGGATGATACTTTTCAGGATTAAACATATGGGAATTTACAGGTGATTTACCTTCCAACAAATAATATTACCGACAAAACCGAGGACGAACACCGAGGACGAATCACACCATTCATCTACATCTGTGGCTGTTGCTTGTATAGCACGTAGGCGTAGAAGGTCGGATCCTTCTTCTCATGGCCCTTCCTTTCACGGTCACTATCTTTGCTAGGAAGTTTGATATTCATCACGCCTGACCATGGGTCTTGTTCGAAGAAGACAGCTCGATCTTCGGGCTTGGCAGAAGAGAGAATAATCATGACTCCGTGATTTTTGTTCAAGAGACGGTAACATTCACTCATCATCCGACGTGCATCTGAAATCGATGCCGCACCACACAAAACAATGTCTAGGGTCTTCTTGCATATGATCAGGTCGAAGGATTCGTCTGAATAATCTAGACCTTGTACAATATCACCGTGTTCAAATGCCATGGATGGAAAGTCTTCCCCTTCATCAGCGGAGAAGACGTTGGCCTCGTCACGTGATTCCGTCGGACGTTCATTATCGTGTAGGAGTTTAGGTGCGAGACCCAAAGTATAACGAAGTAGGTCTTCACGTTGGAGACAGGCGTCCAATTCAACGAAGAAGTCATGATTGTACTTCTCTTTCACTGTGGGAATGAATAACACGTGCATAATTAGATGTCTGAACAATGCCATTCACAGGGCAGATTAGTCTCACATATACTCACTCTTTTTGATTAGAACTGGGGAGTAATCGACATTGACAATATTATTGAACTTCTTCTTTAGCAATCCCTCTCCCAGAAGAGAATTACCACATCCGACGTTCAATATTTTCATATCCTTCCTTTGTGGAAAATTTACATTGCCTCTACTTTCCTCATGATAAATCTCCTTTATTGTCATAATCCCTTCATCATCGATACCATCTGTTGGGTAAAGAGGGATAGGGAACGTCGGAAGACTCGTTACCATACCAACAGAATGTCCGCCTGGTACAGGGGCGGATGAATATTTTAGTATTTCCGGCGTGAGGAGTGCTTCTACTAGATTGGCATCTCCGATCCAATCACATGAATCTGTCTCGCGAGCATATCTGGATAGTTGATGGTGAAGAGAAGAGGAGAAGGTGGTGTTTGTTAGTCACGGCGATAATATATGTAAATGATTTATGATTGAAGAAGCATTAAATGATTGACGCGATGAAAGACGATAAGCACAGCGGCAGCAGTAAATTAGAGAATGCTTCCACCCAATAGCTCTTCCACCCAATGCCGAAAAGAAAAAATAGATCCTCGGCACATATTAACCAAACAATACTCCGCCGATCACTTGCCTCGCATCCCAGTATTCCAGCTTGTAGTTTGCCATTTTTTGTATTATTATTGGCTAGGAGATGGTTAGTTGGGAAGTGTTTTAGCACCTTTGTTTCATTGATTGGTTCATGTTCCATTTCAGCATCGGAGTAAGGTAAATTTCCGGTATTTTTACGTAGGTACCATAGTTACCGCACCTCTTCACTTTCACTCTCCTCTTCACTCACTTCTGACTTCCTCTGAAACGCCCTTTATTTACCCTTGCAATCGTCCCCCTAACAACCAAGAATGACGACCACAGCTAAAGCAGGCGCAATGTCCTTATTGGACAAATATGCTTCTATTAATGCTGGCATAGAGGATGCTCGCCGAAAAGTAGCAGCGACACGCGGTGCTCTCGACTCTATCAACGCCAAAATCGAAGATCTGCGTGATAATCGCTCCGAAGCACGTCAAGAAATTGTCGTTGCCAACACCGATACATCCAAGTTGAAGATAGAGCTGGAGAAAATTACCACTGAATATCATGAAAAGATTACTGAGAAGAATCGTATGGAGAAGGAGAACAATATGGTCAAGTCACTTTACAATAATACGAAACGGCGCATTGAAAATGAACGTGATGAATTTTTAGACCGCTGTAGAGAATTCCGAGCGTCATGTGGAAGGGTTAGGGCAGCGGCATCTATTTTGGTATTAGAGGGGGGAGTGGGAGGGACAGAAAATAATGATTTTGATGGGAGGGAATCCACCGATGAAATTGATTTGTGGCGTAGACTTGAGGAGGAAATCATGTCCGATGGTGAAGAAGGAGAAGAAGAAGAACAACGAGGCAATGCTCGTAAAAGAGAGCATAAAAAGATCGATTCTGAGATGGAAGCAGCGGAGAAAGAAGAGAAGGAGAGCCGTCAGAATCATATCGAGGTGGAGTGCGGATTGCACAAAACTAGATGTGACTATGAAGCTGCTCGTGCTCGGAGCAGTGCTCGTCGTACCAAGCTCGCCCAGATGCGTGCACAGTTAGAGAGACACCGAAGTGAAGTGGAGGAGTTGGAGAAGGAGATAAATGAAGCAAAGGATGAAGTCGTGGAAGCTAATCAATTGGCGAACACGTTTGAAAAAGGTGAGTGCATGTACATATTATATAAAAATATGAAGTGGGGGAGATTCATGTCGTCCGAACCAATCCTCTTACACACATGAATATTCTTGTTCGTCTAATTACAGAATGTCAAAGGAGAAAGCAACTTCGCCGTACCAATGTGCAGGCGTCATACAGTAACAACTTCAATCCTGCCCCACAGGAATCTTCAACGTCGTCATCCAATCCGTACCAACGCAACTTGCCAGTTTCCAACCCATACAAAGCGATCACTCCTACTACTAGCACGACCTCAAATAATAGCAACACGAACAATCCATATCGTCCTAGAAACGGAAATACAGGGGCATCATCATCATCTTCATCTCATCGTTATGCAGCTGATTTGATGAACAATCAGGTAACACCACAGCAATATGGAGACAATCGTCGTACTCAGCACACTCAACATCATACCACTTCTCAGCGCCCTAGTACCAACCAACAATACCAGCACCAAGGGAATCGAACTTCTTACTCTCGTCGCAACCGCCAATTTGGAACGAATGTTGGAGTTTCTACTGCGGATTCTGAAATGACGCATGAATTGCGAGAATGTATGGCTGCATTCAGCAATAACAATTCGGATGATCTCTCCGTTTCCTCCAACAGTAGTAGTAGCGATGATGAAATTCTTTCATTCAGCATTTTTGGCAAGAATTGATTTGGTATATGTATGTGTTTAACGGGGCTCAATTACAACTTAGGCTATTCTGCATGCTGTGGGTTGTTCATAATTTTCAATATATATAAGACATGACGAGTAAGAGAAACTCCCCGATTATATTTCATTCTCCAAACTCAATACTTGTTCTGTTGCAGTACGATAGACGACAACGGTTCATCACCCAGACTCTATTTACGAGAGAGCATATCCACCAATGAAAAGCAAGAAGAAGGCAGCAAGACCTCCCCAAATAAGAGTATTCTTCTCACCAGTTGTCATAGAGTTCGTTCCAAATCCATAACCCTGATTAACTTCAAATCCTGGAATTGTTTCCACAACCTCAACAAAGTTATCCTTACTAGCTCTACAAGTGGGGCATCGCCAGTTGCTTGGCAAATCAGCAAATTGAGTTCCAGGCTTAATCATACCCCCGATGAGGAATGAATCACCCTTCTCTGGATCATATTCCCAGTCACAGTTGGAACACTTGTGTAGACCAGTGCTACGTTTCATGAATACTTCTTGTGCTCGGAGTTCATCTGCCCTCTTTTGTTTTTCGAGGGCAAGCTTTGTAGCAGCATCCATCGGCTCTGCTTCTTCTTCTTCAGCCTCCTCTCCCTTCTCGGCACTAGCAATAGGGGATGATGATGTAGCCTCCTCAGTTTCACTCATGTGTAGTGGTCGAAGAAGATTTGTGCGTTGTTGATGTTGGAGTTTCTTTTGAAGGAATGTTTGCATGCATTCCTCGGAGATTCCTCGTGTAGGCACCGATGATGCCGGAGCAAACGCAACTGCACCGGAGAGCAGAGCGAGAATTGCTGTTGCAATGATTTCAATTCGTGGCATCATGTTGATATAATATTGTTGTTTGTTTGTTGTTCACGATCTGTTTTTGATAGCATTCCTCCGTGTCAGTAAGATCAAACAAAGCTGCGGCTGACGCGGGCGGAGTCTGACTTTGTGATTTGTGAGGAGGTGCGTGGTGCTTTTCAATCGAAATTGTAGATAAGTCGTACTCTCTCTATTAGTACTAGGTACCTATCAAGTGAATGGACGAAAGAAGAAGTACAAATAGTATGTGGAGGACGGAGTAAGCAAGGTATCATAGGTAGCATGATGATGATTTCCTCTCAGATTAATCTTTAAGAAACAACTGGAAGAAATAAAACTTGGATGCTCCTTCTCAATAGTATTCTAATTATTGCACGTCTTGTCTCTTTTAGTTGCCCTTTCCGATAGTTCTTCGACCAGACGATGGCATAGCCCTTGACCGTTTCATTTGTCTCATAGTTCGATTCCTCAACCGATTCTTCTCCATCTCTTTCCTTCGTTTAATCTCTGTCATCCTCTTCTTATATGAACCATCCTTCGTTGGATCCTCCTCCTCCCAAAATTGTCCAATTAGCAAACATAATACCAAACTGAATATCCCGAAAATCAGCATCACAAGACCCTGCCATGCGACAGGACGCGACTCGCGTATTATAAAGCTTGAACGACGGCCTTTGGCGTAGGCATTAATTTTGGATACGACTGTCCGAGCGAGACGTCGTGTATATCCAATATTGAAGTCACGCAAATGTATAATGTATTCGGTAGAAGTTGCCAAGTCACCACCATCCGGAACGACAACATAGGGTGCCATACGATTAGCGAGAGAGTTTGGATCATTCACCATTCTATTGTGCTGTTCTTGTATTCGTCTTGCCATCTTCATTGATGGACTTTCCTCGCTATCTCCTTCTGTATCAAAGTCTGATGCTTTCGGGAGAGGATCACGGAGTATGACAACATATGAGTCATAATTACCATCTTTATCTGGCCCTCCAGTTCTATAGTTGTATCCATTTGTGTTGTATTTTTGTTTGTATTTGTTATATTTCTTTTTCTGCCCTTGCTTGTTATTCCTATCATCATAATTGTTGGTTGCATCATTATTATTGCTGGCGTCGTAGGTGGGAGAATTGGCACCATAATTCTCCATAACTTGATCTGACTTTGGATCCCATTTGATATTATCAGCACGGACCAATTGCTCACGCCATATTTGTATCTTATTTTTTCGTTTGTTTTTATTGGCCCTTTTACTTTTCTTGCCCATGTCAATTACTGGTTCGTTACGAGGGAAGAAAGCTTTTGGTGTACGAATAGAGAGGGTACATCCATTGGAATTGCATTCGAGTATCATTGATGAACTTTCAGAACGTATCCAAGACCAACCCGCCCATGTTAAGAAGATACTGACAAAGAGCCAAATGTATGTGCCCTTGGTAAATCCATCAGCTCTTCGGATGGCCTTCACAAGAGGTGCATCCATCTTGACAGACTTGCCTGAGCCATCTGAATGAGACGATGGCTGAGACATTGTCATAGGGAGGGCATCCCCGCCTCCTCTTCTACGAAGCATGATGATTAGTGATGCGCTGCTACTATATATATCTAGTGGATACGACAATTTTCAAATTTGGACTTATTTGTGTGCAAGTATGTGCTGTTTTCGCTCCTTTGGCACACAACTGCTGGACGATTCGTATCTTCTTGGCTGATATTACTCAGTAAAGATGAAGAAGTGCTTTGATCTCTGCCCTACCTATGAATAGTATGGAGGTGCTGACATCATTCATCATTCGTTCTCCGTTCAATCTTTTGTTTTGAGCTTGCTGAAAAGGTGGAGGTATCTACATAGTAGAATGTAATGGTAGTACATGACATAGAGGTATGTCTTGTTCACAAAACAGAAACGCTGTGAATTTTCGTCTGCCTGGCTCTTTCTAACCAAACGCAAGAAAAACACGAAACGAAACACGGACGGGCTGCTGAGTAAGAGACTGATGTGGCGTGTGGCGGCCAATGAAATTCTTATCCGCAGAGATGCAATGGTGAATCTCATTCACTACGCTAAGTACCTACATTAGATACATGCAGTAGAGGGAGATAACATTCATCACCCACTCTGTGAATCTCCTTGAGAGCAACATTGCATTGCTGCATAGATCTTCGTCGTCTCCATCCATAGGCACACCTCGCATAGAAAGAAGTCGACGCCTCATTCTTTATTATTTAGAACCAAGACCATGACCTTCTCACATCATGTGCCCAAAACATGTAGGCGTCGCCCTCTCCAACGCTCCAATGTACACAGGGCTACTCTCCTACTGGCCTTGACTCTACTCATTGTTTGTGTTGCTCAAGCAACTTTATCATTTGTTGGCGTGCATGCACTATCAATAAGAGGAGCAGGACAGCTCCGGCGTTTCTTGACAAGACCCGGATCATCATTGCCGGCACCCCCATCTCCACTAAACTTTAAAGACAGTGATGATGATGATCTTGATAATGTAATTGAGCAGCAAAAGTTACGCCCCAGGGTAATCTCAGCGTTAGGGTCATTGGCCCGCAGCCCCAGACGATTAAAAAGAAGGTCACTGTCAAAAGAATTATTTCCGCCTGATGATGATGAAATTGAAAGCAATGCAGCTGACAAAATAAAAGAGATGAATGCAAACACTAAAGAGCAAGCCGCAGCTACAAGCACTGAGACTACACCAATTGATGATGACAGTGATGACAACTACTTGTCACTAACTGAGCGTGCTGGACGGAGAGTCATTGGTAGAAAAAAGAGAGCTGCACAAGTTACGGTGAAGAATATTCATGAGCTTCGTGAGGCGATACTTGATCGAGGGTTAAACCTACGTGATGTTGATCTTGATTACTCAATACCAGAATCTCTATTGACTTCGAATGGCAAGGACCAGAGTTCTGATCAGATGCCAACTACTGCTGGTGAATTAGCACTCGACTTGCAGCAAGATGAACCAAATGCTGATGAGTGGCAATTAATTGGAAATCTCCTAGCTGAAAATGCACCTAACTTTGAAGAAGAGGAAGCAATTAGTGTCAAAGGAAATGAGTTGTTCTCACATGACGTCCTCAACTTACTACAAAAGCGATATAGGTCGAAATCCACACCGTTGTCTCGCGCACCTGATGATACTGCTATGCTGGCACTATCAATTGAAGGCGGTGGTATGCGTGGCGCTGTAAGCGGAGGGATGGCTGCTGCAATTGCCTGTCTTGGTCTGTCCAATGCATTTGACTCTGTCTATGGTAGCTCTGCGGGAAGTATCATTGGAAGTTATTTTGTGAGCAGACAGTTGTATCTCGATGTTTACACTGACGTTATACCAGCAGGAAAAGACCTGTTTGTGAGGAAGACAAAGATTATTTCAGATATCTTCCGTAACATGTTTGTTGCGCACGTGGTTAGAGGCTCACTAGGAAAGCTGGGGAAGAGACTCAACTCTAACTTGTTGGAAAGGTTTAGAAATCCATCGGCAGGCCTCAACTCCACGCTGCCAGCACTGGAAGACCTACCACCAACTCGAGCTGGTGGACTGAACATATCTTTCGTCTTGGATGCTATCATGTGTCCTGAACGTGGTTTGCGACCTCTTGACTTGGAAGCATTTGCTCACAATGATGCAGTTCAGCCTTTGCGCATTGTGAGCTCTGCAGTGGACTTGGAGACAGGAGAGCTGAAATCTGTTTGCTTTGGATCAAAGGAAGGACACTTTAGAGATGACTTTGCTTATCCTGCTGCATCTACAGATGCATCTTCAGTTCCTTCGACTCTCTATCCAGAAATAGAATCGGCACAGGCTGATAAAAATGGGTACCGCCGAGGACTCTGGGCATGTCTTGGTGCCAGCATGACAGTCCCCGGAGCTGCTGGCAATCCGTTTCGTATGGATTTGTCTCCCGGCGAGAAGATTTTGTGCTTTGATGCATTTTGCTACGAACCGGTACCATTTCGCTCTGCAGTTGCTGAAGGCGCGACACATGTACTCGCTTTGCGATCCAGACCAGCTTCTTACTTACCCAAGACGAAGCCAACTTTGTATGAGCGTGCAGTAGCCCCTTTCTACTTCCGCTCAAATGGAGTCAACACTGTCGCCGAGTTCTTTGAGAAGGGAGGTCAGCAATATCTTTACGCCGAAGATGTACTCACTTGTGACGATGGTCTTAGTTCATCAGAGGCCATTGCTATCCCTCCAGCCAAAGTGCTCTATGGCAATCCTGGAGTGAATGCAGTGTCTCCAGAAGAAAAGAAGAGGGAGAATTGGAATCGCGCACATCTTCTACCAATCACTGTTGCAGCAGATGTTCCCGAGCTTTCAACACTGTCTCAAGATAGAGACGATATCATTGCTGGAATCAGGTCAGGATTTGCTGCTGCATACGATGAGCTTGCTCCGGTCGTTGGGCTCGAAGCTGGAAGTGGTATGAAAGTAGCTGAGTTGGTATTCCCTGATGCGGATGAGCTTCATGAATCAGTGTTGCTCAATCAACTCGAACTGCCCGGTGAGAAGCTTGCAAAGGATGTCGCCGTACACGACGAAGTCAAGAAGGAAACGACCAAGGTTACTAGATTTCGTTATCGCATCTCACAACGGCTCAGAAGATTCAAGTCGAGAAAGTATGATCACAGAAATCAACCACTTCCGAAAGAAGTCTCTACCCTTAGCAATACTGAAACAGCTCTCTCCTCGCTTCTACCCGGCTTGCAGCTGGGTAGCTTGCCTTTGGTCATGGAGAGACTCCAATCATATTTGGAGAGTAACTCCTCCGTCGAGTGATTTTGTCAATCTATTAGAATGCAGTAGTCCGCATGTACATATAAATTAGAGTCTGTCCCAGAGGATTATTATATCATCAAGCCAACTATTGGCATTCAATACACTCCCCCTTCTATCTCTCTTCCCCTCCCCCTCTCGCTAAAGATCCGCTAAAGATCCATCATCGCGTCTTTGGATTTTGGATTTTGACAGTGTTCTGCTTCCTGCTTCGCTCGGCACAACCATGACATCCTTTCTGCTGCGCATGCTACTACAACATACACAGCGGCAATCTTCTCCAGACAGAGGTCCAATCGATAGCGACTGCCTATTATTTGCAATTACGTCCCTTCTGCGACGCTACCAAACCATTACTTGTCTATTTGCCAGCCGACAGTGTAAGCTGAGAACCAGCCCTCATTGATTTTGACACGAGAATTCTATTCTTAACAAAAAGTATACAGCACAATAACACACAACAATGAAAAAGATTTTAGTACCCGTCAAACGTGTCATAGACTACGCTCAAAAGATCCGTGTTGACCCCTCCAAGGGTGCGGAAGGCGTACAACTCAAGAATGTCAAAATGAGCATGAATCCGTTCTGCGAAATTGCAGTCGAAGAGGCCATCCAGCTGAAAGAAAAAACAAAAGCTGAGGTTGTAGCAATTTCTGTTGGGCCGAAACAATGCACTGAGACTATTCGGACTGCACTTGCCATGGGTGCTGATAGAGGGATTCATGTGGAGACCAAGCCCGATGTTAGAGGAGATTACATTAACTTGCAACCGTGGGCGATTGCTAGTTTATTGAAGGGAATTGTTGAGAAAGAAGATGGGGTCGATTTGGTTTTGTTGGGAAAGCAAAGTATTGATTCGGTAAGTGAAATAGTAATGCGCTGTGCCTCACTTCTACTTTGTGCTTTGTACGGTGTTGTTTAGCAGATCTAACCTCCATGTGACATATCTTGTGTGTGTGTAGGATTGCGGACAAACAGGTCCTCTTCTTGCCGGTCTCTTGAATGCTCCACAAGCTACATTTGCTGCCAAAATAGAGGCAGGTGATGATGGATCTTTTACTGTCGAGCGTGAAACTGATGCTGGTGAGTGTGCATAATAATTGTTTCCCTCTTTCATAATATTACCCATTCATTCTCTAATGGTAAAACCTCTTGGTTTGACTTTGCGTAAACGAACTTGTGACAATGTATTGTGTAGGTACTGAGACAATCAAGCTCAATTCTAGCGTCAAGCCTGCAGTCATTACATGTGATCTCCGTCTCAATACGCCCCGCTATCCGACTATGCCAAACATTATGAAGGCAAAGAAGAAGAAGGTTGAAACAATTTCATTGGAAGATATGGTGAAAGAGTTGGGTCTAGATTTGGATGAAGTCTTGACACCAAAGAACGAAGTGGTGGAGGTTTACGAACCTCCTCCAAGGAAGGAGGGTGAATTAGTTGGAAGTATTGACGAATTGCTTGGCAAGTTGAAAGAAAAGGGCCTAGTTGCTTAAAATTCGTTCACATGAACTGATTAATAGCAGAAATAATGTTAGTGGATTTCACCACATTGGATAGAAACAGAAAGATTGTATAAAAAATATGTTATGGGTCTCTTGCTCTACTTGCATACTTACTGCCGGACTCACGAGTCGCTGCATTTTGTCGGATGCTGGGAGACTACGATTTGTTGAGTACCAGTGACGAGTCCCAACGTCATTCATTCACTCTGAGCAGTTTTCCAACAGCACAACTCACACACTTGAAGTTGTTGTTGCTCGGCTAAGTAGCATTTGGTACGACTTTGGGCTTCTGGTTTGTCTTCAGCATTATTTTTTAACAACATTCGACATCAAGCACAATACTAAGAAGTACCATACCAAATACAACAACAACACTACGGCAACAAAAGAGACGATGAATGAACAATCGAAGGCCAATGAGTGGGAATTTTGGGACTTTGACATATCTGCATATTTGCATGATACAGCCAAGAAAGAGCAGAGCAAGAACAGCATCAACAAAGACGACGACTGCCAATGCAAAACAAATGGTTCGTCAGTAGATTGTCCCAAAGACCATATCTTACCAAGTCATATCGAAGCAGCCGAATCCACGCACGAGGAAGATGATGTTGATTTGGCCTGGCGTGAATTTGATTCATATGAAAGTGTCATGGACTCACCAAACATCCATAGAAAGGATGAACAACCCGGAGATATCATAGAAACAAAGAAGTCACCTCAAACGGCACCAACAAGAAAGCAGCCAACGAAGAGTCAGAGTGCGAGCCGTGATAAGTCACAATCTCCTCCACGAAGATTGATAGATGTGAAGTCCAACACCAGAGGTGCTCGTGCTGCATAATTTCTAGCTTAAAGATAGATAGATTATATCATTCATTTTGACAATATAATCAACATGAACTTGTGATCCTTTATGGTTTGGACAACTCAGTAGTATGAGCCAAGTGACACTCCAATGCTTCCTTGTAGCCCGACACGACGTTGTATGGTACACAATGTTTTTGGCATAGCTGTTTGACGCCTGGAGCCAATGCTGGCAAATGGCAATGATTGATGGTAGGAAAGAGGTGATGTTCAATCTGATAGTTTAACCCCCCGCTGAAGTAGTAGCAAAACCAGCTGACAGTACCAAAGTTCTGTGCAGTCACAATCTGGTGCTTGTAAAAGTTTTTATCAGATGCGTGACTACAGGGTCCGACCATGTGATTGATTTGGGAGTTGAGCATGAAGCATAGACTGAATATGGAGGTCGGAACTATAGCCCAAATGATCGCCTTCCACGCAGGAAAGACAAAGAATGGCCAGGCATATGTAAAGTAAATGTAGAATACACGACCCAAGACATGTGCAGCGAGACTCAACCTCGATCGTTGGACGCAAGGCACGACATTGTTGAACGTGAGCTTGATAACAGATCTGATATCACTAAGGATGTTCAATCCGATTCCACACGCAATCGACCAAACTAGTAGGATGCGAAGGTAGTTCGCTTGATTCGTGTGTGATGGTCGCCACCTGATACTATTGTGTTCGCGCATTAGCTGCGGTGCGTGTGCCAAGTCTGGGTCCTTGTGACCCATGTTGGTATAGGCATGATGTCCAATAGTATGCTGATGATACCAAGTCGATGGTGACGAGAGGATCGGCAACAAGTACGGCATGAGTGCATTGATTCTCCAATCGGAACTTAGTGCGAAGTGTGTGGCGTCGTGCCAGTAGTTGGCTACTGTAACCCAGGCAAGAACTGGAGTAAGCACGATGAAAGGCCAAGTTCCGTGTATGTAATGTGACAATGTACCAAAGAAGCTGAGTAACAGTGCGATGACGAGACACCATCGGCCTGGAGTTGCCTTTGATGCCTCTGTTATCTTCGACAAACCCCTCTCTTGTGCAAGCGCCGTGAAATACTCAGTCGCCAATGACTTTAGTTCCAGCACAAATTCGTCATTGTCTATGTTGTTCCAATCGTAAACTAGTCCATCGTCTCTTTCATCCATGAGGTTGCATCCTAGCAATGACTCATCTTGTTTGGGAACTTCGTATTTTGAAAGAATCTTGAGTAGCTTTTTGCGGTCGACAAGCGGATGATGCGATTCAAACAACGCCGTTCCATCTCTTTGCTCAACGAGAGAGATGGCTACAGGTCCTCCGGGATGGTCGAAATCTTTCAAGTTGTACCATCTACCGTGAATCTTAGTAAGGAGATATTTCCTCTGTTTGGGTATCTTATTCTTTGCATGTCTATACACGGCCATTATTATTCCGGTCGCAAGGAAGGCGGTAACAGCTATTTCGACGACCATGGTCTCTATAAAGAGGGCAGCGCCGCAAGAGTAGGGTGTGTGGCTGTTCTTCTCGAAGTAATGCCTATCGGTAGCGGAATGGATGCAGCGCCGCAAGAGTAAGGATTGAAAAGACTATGGTATCGAGTAGTGAAATTATTTTAAATTATTATCTATCATAGTGGAAGCGGTGGTCTCGCGGACTTTTGCCGTAGGCTGGTATCGTAGCGTGTAGTAATATATGTCTCAATATTCAAAGTGCATATACGTGGCTTGCTCTTAAGTACATCAACCATCAGCACACCACCGCCCCACCGACCATCAGAATCACTAAGGCCTCTTCAACTTCTGATTCATCCCATTCTCCTTCGCACGAAGAGCAGCCAATCTGGCCTTGTCTCGGGAGAGGAAGTTGCCAAATAATGCTAATAGCGAGATCATATACCAAAACAGCATCTTCGACAGAATAATAGGATAGGCTGTAAATCCAAGGTACCAATTAGACCCACCCTGCCACAAATTGTAAACAAACTGAGTCATTTGACAGGTCGTGATGGTATGTTTGATAAAGGCCACTTGCTTCACACCTGCAGCACTTAGGAAGTAATAACCATACATTATGACATGAACACCGGAATTCAAGGCTGCAGTCATGTACCCATCACCATTTGTGGCAATCTTTACAGTAAGGAACTGAAACCAAAATACTGACACATGATGATAGACATGCAGGAAAGAGATTTGACGTGTATTTTTCTTCAACACCATGATGCACGTATCTAACATTTCCGGAATCTTGCTAAAGTAGAATAGCCATAAAATCTTTGACATATACCACCCCCTCTCGGTAGTATCGATGGGTGTTCGCATGATATTGTAATTACATCGAATAGCCTCACGAATAATACCAATAAACATGTACGCTGACAAGGAAACCATGCAAAAGTTGTGAAACATGGTAAGCCTTTTCAAAGAAAATCGTGGTAGATGAGCCATGATACGTTGTCCAATGAAAATAATGAAAAGGTAACAAAATGAAATAAGAGCCACATCAAAAAAATGCATAAGGGGTAACTTGGCTGCGTGTGGTGTCTCATTCTCAGCCAAGTAGGTAGACATGTTGGTTGTATATTCTTTAGGGATGATCGGATTCCAGATATTCTCTAAGAAATAAGTTTCCAGTACTTGTGTGTATGGGTCACTGATTCGTCCCGAAGCTCGTGCTAGATCAATGCAGTAATCTACAAAGTCCTTTGTATTCAAATTATTATTGGGATTGTAGTCGGATGACGTTGTTGTTGATGATGGATCAGTTGCCAAGTTCTTGTCGCTGCTTGCATTATTGGCATCCGAGTTTTGCTTTGAGGATTCATTACTACTACTTTGCTCCTGCTGGTGCATTGCTGCCCGCTGCTGCTGTTGTCCATAGTGCTGAGGGAGTTGTTCTGGGTGATGTCCTCCGTAATATTCACCGCTGCTGCTAGAAGATGCCGATGACGACGATGATGCCTTTGCGATTGCCACCAAACTTGCGATGATCACTGAGAGAGCCAACGACGATTTCATTGTTGTACAATTATGATTATTTGTACATAGAGGTTTGGCGTCACTCGTTGACGCGGAAACAATCCACAACTACAGCTGAATCTTTTTTGTGAGTGTTGTGCGTTGTGCAAGGTTGTGTTTTGTGGTTTGTGGTGGTGGGATATTTTTTTTTGTGTGGTGCAGTGGAGGATTTTCCCGCCACAACAGATAGGTACATGGATATACTACTATAAACACATAACTATACTCGGAAAGAGGTACCTACATACCTAGGCCCAAACAGACTGACGTCCGACGTCCAATTGCCTTTGCCATCAATCAACAAGCAGCAAGCAGCAAGCAGGCAAGCGCTAATACTATTGTACCTCCAATAAGTCAACAACGATGTCGAAATCTTCGCCCTTGATCTTTGAAAACTCGCACGAGGATGGCTCTGTTGCCGCCCTTCAAATGCTCGTGTCAGATATATTCACGTGGGAGCTAATGTATCAATTATCTCAATTCGCCATCAAGGTATTAGTCACCAATTATCCAAATGTCATCGTAGCTGCAAATGGTGGAAATAAGAAGAATATCGATGATGATGCCAAGACAACTCTAATTGATCGAGGGCCATCATATGTCGTGTCGCTTGTTCACTCCATGTATGTGACAACTAGAGGTCTAATGCATCTCTACTACCTCTGGGACGCATCAAACATTCAAAAAATGCACATAGGATCAGCAGGGGATTACCATTGGGTTCATCTTGAGGTGGCAAAAACAAACATTATGTTCCTAGCATACCTTCTCTACGATCTTGTTCATATCATTATGCAGTATCCAAAGCTTGGAGGGTTTGACACGATCATGCATCATACGCTGTTTGCTCTTTGTAGCATGATCAATGGCACTTATGGAATCATGGCATTTCAATTTGGTTGGCTAATCACTGGAGAAGCAAGCACAGTTTTTCTTAACTGGAGATGGTTCCTACTCAAGAGTAATCGAGACTCTGGTACATTGATTGACAATGTCAATAACATGTTCGCTGCCTCATTTTTCCTTTGTAGGGTCTTCATGTACACCGCAGGTATTACACATTTGTACATCTTTAGCTTGCCGGAGCTCAAGTCATTAGTACAACCAGAATTTTCGGGTGTTCCGGTTTCGTTGCTCGGCATAACTTGTGGATGCATGTTGTTGGGCTGGGTGCTAAATTTGTTTTGGTCCACGAAAATATTATCCAAAGTGATTGCAGGACGAGGTAGCAATGCAAAGAATAGAAGAGGGAAACGAGACTAAGGCTGTATTTGTATATATGACCATTTTGATACACTGT
>JACLAB010013210.1_pt1 | contig 31510 bp, 35 predicted proteins | sample 8027921 | NCBI WGS metagenome assembly JACLAB01 (sample SAMN15725117, study PRJNA655200) | protist metagenome | isolation source: fluorescence activated cell sorting (FACS) single amplified genomes of... | place: USA: West Boothbay Harbor, Gulf of Maine | collected 2000-07-19 | reverse complement strand
ATTGTAACTTTTTTAAAAGGAAAAGATAAGGCAACTCTTAATTATAAAAATTGTTTTGAAATTGGAAAAAATATTGCAAAATTCCACAAAGTTGGAGCTAAAATAAAGCTATATAGACAAAACTCTATGTCTATTAATAAATTAGGTGATTTATTAAAAAGTATAAAATTTACATCTAATAAAATAACTCCAAAACTAAAACCAACTCTTAATGTGTGCTTAAAAAATATAAAAAAACAATGGCCAAAAAAATTGCCAAGTGGAATTATACATGGAGATTTATTTATAGATAATATTTTTTTTAATAAAAATAAATTTTCTGGATTTATTGATTTTTATTTTTCAAGCAATGATTACCTAATGTATGAGATTGCAATTTGTATAAATGCTTTATGCTTTGATAAAAAAAGAAATTCTTTTGTAATGAATAATAAAAAAATTAAATACTTAATTGATGGATATGAAACTATAAGAGCTATTTCAAAAAAAGAGAAAGATGCATTGAATATATTGTGTAGAGGGGCGGCTTTAAGGTACCTGCTAACTAGAATTTATGATTATTTTAATACCCCTAAAACTGCACTAATTCATGTCAAAGAACCTAACGAATATTTTCAAAAACTAATTATCCATAACAATCTTAGTCACTATAAAGATTATTATAAATAATGATAAAAATTTATACTGATGGTTCTTGTTTAAAAAATCCTGGAGATGGAGGTTGGGCTGCGATCATCAATATTAATGATGAAATAAAAAAAATTAGTGGAAGCGTTAAAGACACTACTAATAATAAGATGGAGTTAATGGCTCCTATTATGGCTCTAAAACAAATTAAACAAAATGATCAAATTGAAATCTATACAGACTCACAATATGTAAGATTGGGAATTACTGAATGGGTGCATAAATGGATAAAAAATAATTGGCAAACTTCAAAGAAAGAACCAGTTAAGAATAAAGAACTTTGGATACAACTGTACGAGCTAACAAATCAATTTGAAATAAAATGGATTTGGGTTAAAGCACATGCAGGTAATGCCCTAAATGAAGAAGTAGATTTACTCGCAAAAAAAGCTGCCGAATTAAACTAAAGATAGAAAATTTTGCGCTGCTGAAATTTCACAAGCACCAGTGTCTTCCTCTTCTTGTAATTTAATAACTTTAAGATTATCAATTAACATTGTGTATCTATTAGATCTAATTCCCAATCCTCTGGCACTTTTATCTACATCTGCACCTATTGCTTTTGTAAATTCTAAGAAAGGATCTGCCATCATTATAATTTTATTTTCTACATTTTGGCTTTTCCCCCAAGAGTCCATTACAAACGGATCATTTACAGAAATACAGACGATGTGATCTATGCCTTTTTCTTTATATTTTTCATAGTTATTTACGTATCCAGGCAAGTGTTTAGCTGAACAAACGGATGTATATGCTCCTGGTAAACCAAAAAGAACAATTTTTTTATCCTTATAAAATTCATGCGTATTTTTTTTAGTAGGATTACCATCTTCCATAATAAAAAATTCTGAATTTGGTATGTTATCGTTCTCTTTCAATTTCATTATAATTTTTCCTTAATATATTTTTGAGTTTCATTTATATTATTTGAAATTATATCATAATTTTCTTTTTCATTCATTATATATTGTAATTCATTTGGAAGACTTGGCTTAATACCAATTGATTTATCAATTGCCTCTGGAAACTTGCAGGGGTGTGCTGTTGCTAAAACAATATTGTTACCTTCTATGTTAATTTTTTTTAATGCACCAAAGCCTATTGCACTGTGGGGGTCTAATATAACATTATATCTGTTATGAACATCTTGAATAATATTTAAAACTTCAATTTCACTCATATTTTCTGAAAGAAAATCTTTACTAATTTTTTGTAATTTATCTTTTGGAATAATATATTTTCCCTCTTCTTTAATTTTTTTCATAACATTGCCAGTTTCAACATCATTAAAATCATTCAAATCATAAATTAATCTTTCAAAATTACTTGCAATTTGAATGTCCATACTTGGCGAATTTGTTTCAAGTACTGTTTCAGCTTCATATTTTCCATTTGTGATTGCTCTATGTAAAATATCATTTTGATTTGTCGCTACTATAAGTTTATTTATTGGTAGACCCATTTTTTTAGAAAGATAGCCAGCATAAACATCCCCAAAATTACCAGTTGGAACTGAAAAATTAACAGGCCTGTCATCCCGTATTTGAAAATATGTATAAAAATAATAAACAGCTTGTGCAATAATTCTTGCCCAATTTATTGAATTTACACCAGACATGTTTATTGAATTAGAGAATTCTTTATCTGCAAACATTGCCTTAACTAAATTTTGACAATCATCAAAATTACCATTTATAGCAATATTAAATACATTTTTTTCTTTAACTGTAGACATTATTTTTCTCTGAACCTGTGAAACTTTATTGTGTGGGTGTAGAACAAATATATTTATATTCTCTTTACCCTTAATTGCATCTATGGCAGCAGCACCAGTATCTCCTGATGTTGCAACTATAATATTAATTTGTTTACTATTTTTACTTAGATAATATTCATAAAAATTACCAAGTAACTGCATTGCTATATCTTTAAAAGCAAGTGTTGGACCATGAAATAATTCTAAAATCTTAGCATCACCAATTTTTATCAAATCTACGACGTTATCTTTTCGAAATGAAGAATATGACTTGTCTACAATTAATGACAGCTCTGCTTCTGTCATGAAATCACCAATAAATGGGAAAATTATTTTTTTTGCTAAGTCTTGATAGCTTAAATTACTTAAAGAGTTTAATTCTTCAGTAGTGTATTTTTTTATTTTTTTTGGGATAAATAGACCGCCATCATCTGCTAGTCCTTTGATAAATACCTCCTCAAAACTGTACTCTTTTGAGTTATCTCTAGTGCTTATATATTTCATCTAATAATTTTTTTTTCTCAAATATAAATATATTAAAAGAATTGAAATCGCTAACGAAAACCAAGTTAATGCATATTTTTTATGATTATTTGAAATATTTGCTGTAATTGATTTTGGTTTAGGAAATTCATTATTTCCAGAAAGATAAATTACATAAGGAGAAAAATTTTTACCTGTGAATTTAAAAATATCATCTCTATCTAATGTAAACCAGTAATTTTTAGATAGATCATTTTCAGGCTTAAACATATTGGGTTTGATTTGTTTTCTCAAAACTCCATTAATATAGTTTTCATCTATTACATTTATAGTTTCATCTTCTTTTTTATTAAATGGTATCCAACCTCTATTTAATAAATAGTTATTATTTCCGACTTTCAATGGGTTAATAACTTCAAAGCCAGGTTTCCCTTTTTCATTTAAGTTATAAAGATAAATTTGTTTTTCAAAATCAATTGATCCTCTAGTTTTAATTCTAAGATAATTTTTATGATTACTATTTGATAAATTGACAGGTATGTCTTTCAGAGATGTCTCTATTTGATTAATTAATTCTAATTTCCAATTAAGTCTAATAATTTGCCAACTCCCTAATGCTAGAAAGACAGAAATAAAGAAAAATACAAAAATAGAAAATAAAAATTTATATCTCAAGAGCTAAAAATTAACTTCCCCAAATATAAATGGCAGCAAATAAGAATAGCCACACAACATCTACAAAGTGCCAGTACCAAGCAGCTGCTTCAAAACCAAAGTGATGATCTTTATTAAAATGGCCAGATTTACCTCTCCACAAGCATACACCTAAAAATATAGTTCCTATGAGTACGTGAAAACCATGAAAGCCTGTTGCCATATAAAATACAGATCCATAAATGTGGCCTGAGAAACCAAATGTAGCATGGCTGTATTCTAAAACTTGTAGCAATGTAAAACTGAAACCCAAAATGACAGTTAAGATTAATCCTTGAATAAATCCTTTTCTATCTCCTTCTATCAATGAATGATGAGACCACGTTACTGTTGTTCCAGATAATAATAAAATAAGCGTATTAATCAGAGGAAGATCCCAAGCATCCAGTGTTTCTATGCCTTCCGGAGGCCAAACACTTCCAACAAACTCATTAGGAAATAAACTTGCATCAAAATAAGCCCAAAACCATGCAACAAAGAACATAACTTCTGAAGCAATAAACAACGTCATTCCATATCTATGGTGAATTTGTACTACCGGTGTGTGATGACCTTGGTGCTCTGCTTCAATAACAACATCTCTAAACCACATGTATGTTCCATATAATAGTAGCGCTAATCCCAAATACATTCCCCAAGAAACTTCGCTATGTAGATAATAAACTGAGCCTATTGCTAAAATTAAGCATGAAAATGAAACGTAGATAGGCCATGGACTTGGGTCTACTAAATGATAATCATGTTTTTTTTCTGCGGACATTTTTATAATTTTGATTGGTTATAGTAATCTGATGAAAAAAAAGTATAGGACATAGTTACATCTTTAATATTTTTAGTATTGGGATCATTTACCATTTCTGGATCCAAATAAAAAGTCATAATATAAGTGGCTTTTTCGCCTGATTTTAAGGCCTGTTTTTCAAAACAAAAACAGCCCAATTTACTGTAATATTTACCAAATGATGATGGAGAAACATTGAAAGATGCAACTCCATAAGTCGTTTCATTGCCATAATTTTCAACTTCAAATTCGATTCGGTTCACTTGACCAATTTTAACATCCATAACATTTGTTTTTGCTTTAAAATTCCAAGGAAGTTTATTTACATTTGTATCAAAACGAACACTAACTTTTTGGTCTAAAATTATATCTGGCGCTTCTCTTGATATTTGTGTTGTTCCACCAAACCCAGTTACTCTACAAAATAAATCATACAAGGGTACTGCAGCAAATGAGAGTCCCAACATTAAAAAAAATATTCCAGCTAAAAGAATTGGAGTTAAGGTTTTATTTTTCACTATATTGATCTATTAAAAACACCCGTATTATAAAGTGTAAAAAAAAACAGAAATATCATAAATCCTATTATTGCTACTGCTGTTAAAATATTTTTTCGCTTAGTTTTTTTGTCTGGTATCATCATAATATCTTATCTATCAAAAAAATTACGAATATCAAAAATAAATATAAAATTGAATATCCAAATATTGTTTTTGCTTTCTTGGGGTTAAATTTATTTTTTTTAAACTTATAAAGCTCAAAACATAAAATGTTGTAATACAATGTAAGCATCAAGGCTGGTACTAGAAACACTAATCCAACAAAATCTATTGCGTAGGGTAAAATAACCATTGGCAACATTAATAATGAATAAACTAAAATATTTATTTTAGTGCTCTCTATCCCATTAGTTAATGGAAGCATTGGAATTTTTGCCTTTTTATAATCATCTGATTTATAAAGACTTAACGCCCAAAAATGTGATGGTGTCCAAAAAAATATAATCAGAAAAAAGGTTATTGGCTCAAGAGATAATGAGTTAGTTGCTATAGTCCATCCAATTACTGGCGGTAATGCTCCTGCAGCACCTCCAATGACAATGTTTTGTGGAGTTTTTCTCTTTAACCAGATTGTATAAACAAAAACATAAAATAATATTGTAAACAGCAATAATACTGCTGAAATTGTGTTAGCAAAATAATCTAATGTGATTACTGAAAAAAATGAAAGTGATGTTCCAAAAATTAGGGCTTGGCTTTTATTAACCTTTCCCATTGGAATTGGTCTCAAGCACGTTCTTGTCATTAATGCATCAAGATCAGATTCGTACCACATATTTAGAGCACCAGCGGCTCCTGCACCAATTGACACTAAAAGAATTGCAATCATTGCATCTTTTGTAGAAACTGTAGAAGGTGCCATTAATAAACCCACAGCACACGTGAAGATTACCAAAGACATTACCCTTGGTTTCATTAGCTTGAATAATTCAGAAAAATTAAACACATTCACTTGGTTTAAATTTCTATTTTTTAATTTAGAGTTAATCATCAATATTTAATATAGAAAAAGCTGTAACTTTATTAACTAGATACTTTTTCAGCACCATCTGGATCTTCAAATTTTGGTAATTCCTCAAAAGTATGAAAATTTGGTGGCGATGGTACAGTCCATTCTAGAGTTGTAGCTCCTTCTCCCCAAGGGTTCTGAGCTGCAGCTTTTTTCTTAGAAAAAGAATAAATTAAGTTAGCAAAAAATACTAGTAAGCCAGCAACCGCTATGTATGAGCCGATTGACGAAACATAATTCCATCCAGCAAATGCATCAGGGTAATCAGCATATCTTCTTGGCATTCCAGCTAAACCTAAAAAATGTTGAGGGAAAAATACTAAGTTCACTCCAATGAATGTTAACCAAAAATGTAATTGTCCCATCCATTCTGAATACTCATACCCAGACATTTTACCAAACCAATAATAAAATCCTGCAAAGATTGCAAATACTGCGCCTAAAGATAATACATAATGAAAGTGAGCAACTACATAATAAGTATCATGCATTGCAGTATCAACACCTGCATTTGCAAGAACAACACCTGTTACACCGCCTACTGTAAATAAAAATATAAAACCTAATGCCCACATCATCGGAGTTTTAAATGAAATTGATCCACCCCACATTGTTGCAATCCATGAAAATATTTTAATCCCCGTTGGGACCGCAATAATCATTGTTGCAGCTAAAAAATATGCTTTAGTATCTGTACTTAAACCTACCGTATACATATGGTGAGCCCAAACAACGAAACCAACAACCCCAATTGAAACCATCGCATAAGCCATTCCTAAATATCCAAATACAGGTTTTTTAGAAAATGTTGAAACGATATGACTGATCATTCCAAAGCCAGGTAAAATTAAAATATAAACTTCAGGGTGACCAAAGAACCAAAATAAGTGTTGGTATAAAACTGGATCTCCTCCAGTTTGAGCATCAAAAAATGCAGTTCCAAAATTTCTATCTGTCAAAAGCATTGTGATAGCACCAGCTAAAACAGGTAGTGATAGTAATAATAAAAATGCTGTAACCAAAACAGACCAAGCAAATAAAGGCATTTTATGCAAAGTCATGCCTGGCGTTCTCATATTTAAAATTGTTGTAATAAAGTTAACTGCTCCTAAAATTGAAGAAGCTCCAGCTAAGTGTAAGCTTAAAATAGCAAAATCCATAGCAGGTCCTGGTTGTCCAGCTTTTGACGATAAAGGTGGATATAAAGTCCATCCTCCACCAACACCTTGCTGACCTGGAGGGCCATCTACAAATATTGAAAGTAATAGTAAAATAAATGAAGCTGGTAATAGCCAAAATGAAATATTATTCATTCTTGGAAAAGCCATATCAGGTGCACCAATCATAATTGGGACAAACCAATTACCAAATCCACCAATCATTGCAGGCATTACCATAAAGAAAATCATTATTAATCCATGGCCTGTGACCAAAACATTATATAAGTGATAGTTGCCACCTAAAATTCCATCACCAGGATGCATCAATTCAATTCTCATTAATACTGAAAAAGCTGTACCAATAATTCCTGCAACAATTGCAAAAATTAAATACATTGTACCAATGTCTTTGTGGTTAGTTGAGTAAGCCCAACGTTTCCAACCTGTTGGTGTGTGATGATCGTCGTGTGATGCTGTTTTTGTATACATTTTTATTTACTCGCTAGTTTTTTATATTCATTTTCTGCAATTGGCTCTTTTGCAAATTTCATTTTAGCCTCTGCTAACCATATTGCATATTCTTCATCTGTCACAACTTTTACTGTGATAGGCATAAAAGCATGCTCAATTCCACAAAGTTCAGAACATTGACCATAGTACGTTCCAACTTTTTCAGCTTTAAACCAAGTTTCGTTTATTCTTCCAGGAACTGCGTCTCTCTTAACTCCAAATGATGGTAATGCCCAAGCATGCAAAACATCATTGGCTGTAATTAAAACTTTAACCACTTTATTAACTGGAACAATAACTTCATTATCAACAGTTAATAATCTTGGTTGGTTTTCTTTTAATTCAGCTTCTTTAATCATATACGATTCAAAAATAATATTTTCATCAGGATACTCGTAGCCCCAGTACCACTGGTAACCAACAGCTTTAATTGTTAGATCAGCTTTTGGAATAGTATCTTGTTTATACAAAATTTTAAAAGATGGAACGGCCATCACTATCAAAATTAAACATGGAATCAGTGTCCACAAAACCTCTACAGCAACATTGTGAGTAGTTTTTGATGGGTTAGGATTTTTTGACGCTCTAAATCTTATACAAACATAAATCATAAGAAATAAAACAAAAACACTAATAGCAATAATTACAGGAAGGAGAATGTTGTTATGAAAACTAACAATCTCAGTCATACTTTGAGAGGCAGAATCTTGAAAGCCTAGCTGCCAGTTTTTAGGCTGATCCGCCCAAGCACTAGTCATTAACATTGTAGTTATAATTGTTATTAAAAATTTTTTCATTTGTTACACACTATATAAAGTGTCTTTTAAAAAATTACACTTTAGTTTTCGCGACAAAATATCAATTAATTAGGTAATTAACAATTGATAAGGCTGAAATTACAGCAGTTTCTGATCTAAGTATATTTTCGTTTATTTTAATTGGCTGAACCCCTTTAAAGGCAAGAATCTCCCCCCTTTCCTCTTCAGAAAAATCTCCTTCTGGACCAATAATTACACAAGTTGGATTATGAGTTAATTTATTAAAATCTAATTTTTTATTTTCAGAATTTAAATCTGTAAATATTAAGTCCATCTTTTCATTATTTAAAAAACTTTTTAATGATTGAGGGTTTTCAATAGATGGAACATTAATACGATTAGATTGCTCAGCAGCTTCTATAATTACTTTTTCTAATCTTTCTTTATTAATTTTTCTAACAATTGTTCTATCAAATATTATTGGTAAAAATTTTGTAACACCAAGCTCTGTTGCTTTTTGAATCATAAAATTAAAGTAGTTTGATTTGATAGGTGAAAAAGCTAACCACAATTCTTTGGTACTTTCTTTTTGTCTTAATTGTTTTGTAATATTAAATTCAACAATACTTTTTGAAATAGTTAAAATTTTTGCTTCCCACTCTCCACTGCTATTAAATAATGAAAAAACCTCACTCACTTTTACTCTCATCACTTTATTTACATAGTGGGATTGTGATTTATTAAGCTTAGCTGTTAAATTAAGTGATAAACTTTCTTTAAAAAATAATCTAATATTACTCATTAATGTTAAGTTAATTTATGAAAAATATTAAAGCAATAATTTTTGATGTATATGGCACTTTATTTAATGTCAATTCTGCTGCAGAAAAATGTAAAGATAAAATTGGCGATAAGTGGGAAGGTTTTGCAAATTACTGGCGAACTACTCAATTAGAATACACTTGGCTTAGAAGTCTAATGAATAGACACAAAGACTTTTGGCAAGTCACAGAAGACAGTTTAGATAAATCAATGAAGGTATTTGAAATAGATACTTCTATGAAGAATGAATTATTAAATCTTTATAAGGTGCTCTCACCTTTCCCTGAGGTACCTGAAGTTTTAAAAAAATTAAAAGAAAAAAATTATAAATTAGGTATTCTTTCAAATGGAACACCCTCTCTTCTTAACGAATTAGTTAAGAGTAATAATTTAGATAATATATTTGATGATATTTTTTCAATTGAAGAAGTTGGAATTTATAAACCAGACGCAAAAGTTTATGACATGCCAATTAAAAAATACAAAATACAAAAAGAAGAAGTTGCATTTTTAAGTGCTAATACTTGGGATGTTTCTGGTGGTGGAAATTATGGTTACAGTTCTATTTGGGTAAACAGAAATAATAATATTTTTGATAACCTTGATTATAAACCTAAAGATGAAGTTAAAAACTTAAAACAGCTGCTTGATATTATCTAATTCTATTTTCTTCAAAATTCTTATTTAATTTTACTGAAATAGTTCGGGTATTTCTTTTATTCCATTCTGAAAAAGATTTTAAGATAGGCATAACTGAAAGGCCAAATTCAGTAAGTGAATACTCAACATTTGGAGGCATTACTTGAATAACTTCTCTATTAACTATTCCATCCGCTTCTAACTCTTTAAGCTGTTTAGATAACATTTGCTGGGTAATAGTTTTTAATGCTTTTTTAAACTCACCAAATCTAACTTTTTTATTATTTAATAAAAAAAATAAAATTCTAATTTTCCACTTACCTCCAAGGAAATAAACAGCTCTTTCTGCTGGACAATCTATTAAATTTTTCATGGTATGATTTTATATACTGGTATGATTATATTGCCTTATTGCATTATTCATAACAAAGTATTAAATACGGGTCAATCAAATTGAAAGGTTTAATAATGACAAAAGCACATAGAGCAGGAGACGCACCGATTGCAGTAGAAGTTGAAAAAGATAAATCATATTATTGGTGCACTTGTGGAAAAAGTTCAAAACAACCCTTCTGCGATGGCACTCACAAGGGTTCAGAATTTACTCCTCTAGCTTATAAAGCTGAAGAGACAAAAAAAGTATTTTTCTGTGCTTGTAAAGAAACAAGTAACCAGCCTCTTTGTGATGGCTCACATAATAAATAAATTAAGTAATGACAAACATTGAAGTAGAAAAAATAATAGAACCAGTTGCAGCATCAGATGGTGCTGGTGTTAAATTAAAGAGAAGCATTGGCACTCACCTTATTGATTACCACGATCCCTTTTTAATGTTAGATGAATTTGGTTCCGAAAATAAAGATGATTACATTGGGGGCTTTCCTCCTCATCCTCACAGAGGAATTGAAACAGTAACGTATATGCTTGCTGGCGACTTTGAACATAAAGACAGTACAGGTGGCGAAGGAATAATGACTGCTGGAGATGTTCAGTGGATGAAAACTGGAAGTGGTATCATTCATTCAGAAATGCCTGCAATGAAAGAAGGTAAGCTTCATGGATTTCAATTATGGGTAAACATGCCTGCTAAATTGAAAATGACTAAACCTGAATATATTTATATTGATGCAGATAAAATGAGCACTCATAAAGATGATGATAAAACTGTCAAAGTGATTGCTGGAAAATTTCAAGATGCAGAAGGACCTGTTAAAGGTCACAATGTTGAGCCTGTTTATTTTGATGTAGAGCTTGAAAAAGGAAAAGATTTTAATTTTGATCTTCCCTCAACTCACAATTCATTAATATATTTAATTGAGGGTGAAATTAAAGTTGGCAATCAAGATCATGATGCCGTCAAAGACTCTACTTTAATTATTCTAACTAGAGGTGAAAAATTAAAAGTCTCTAGCTTAACTAAAGCCAAGTTTTTATTGATATCTGGAAAGCCTATTGGTGAGCCTATTGCTAGAGGGGGTCCATTTGTAATGAATACTAAAGCAGAAATCTTGCAAGCAGTTCAAGATTATCATAATGATACATTTGTAAAATAATGAAAACTATTAAAATAGAAAAATTTGGTGGTCCTGAAGTCTTAGAAGTTAAAGATATTGAAATTGGTAAACCAGGTCCAAAAGAAGTTCTTATAAAAAATCTATCAATTGGTCTTAACTATATTGATGTTTATCATCGAACAGGCTTGTACCCTATTCCTCTACCAAGTGGAATTGGCCTAGAGGCATGTGGAATAATAGAAGAAGTTGGTTCTGAAGTTGATCTGTTTAAAGTTGGAGATAGAGTGGCTCACTCTTCAATGCCAATTGGAAGTTATTCAGAAAAACAATTGTTTCCTCAAGAAAAATTAGTTTTAGTTCCAGAGGGTATCTCAGATGAAATAGCATCTTGTATTATGCTTAAAGGGATTACTGCTGAATATTTATTACACAGAGCTTATCCAATTAAAAAAGGGGATAAAGTATTATACCACGCAGCCGCTGGTGGTGTGGGTCAAATTTTATGTCAGTGGGCTAATGCATTAGGAGCTGAAGTTATTGGAACTGTTGGCTCTAAAGAAAAAGAAGCTATTGCTAAAAAAAATGGTTGTCATCATGTAATAAATTATACAGATACAAACTTTGTTGAAGAGGTGGAAAAAATTGCAGGTAAAAATGGAGTTGATGTTGTCTATGATGGTGTTGGTATTAAAACATTTGATGGATCGATTGAAACCTTAAAGGTTAGAGGTATGATGGTCGCTTTTGGTAACGCATCAGGTTACGTTGATACGATAGATGTTAAAAAACATATTAATGCAAAAGGATTATTTTTTACTCGTCCTTCTATTGCACATTATACAATGACAAGGGAAGAATTAGTCGAATCAGCTAAAAAAGTTTTTGATGCAATTTTGTCTGGAAAATTTAAAGTTGAAATTTCAAAAAAATACTCACTTGATGATGCTAAAAAAGCTCATGAAGAATTAGAAGCAAGACTATTAACCGGTCCTGCAGTTATTATTCCTAATTAATCTAAATTAACATCCATATCAGACATATGCAATTTTAATGCATTTGTTGATACTTGAATTTCTCTCATAAAAACAACGATTGAAATCATCATCGATAAACAACAAGATCCAAAGATTAATCTTGCAGCAAAAATTTCATTCAAATAAAGGGCAAACACAGTCAACATATTAAATAAGAAACCAAATGCAGCAAACATAATAGTCCATTTTAAAAGAACAATTCTTCCACTTAAATTTATAAACTGTTTTTTCCACTCAGGAGGAATATGATTTTCATACACATGTTCATCATGAAGCTGTCTAATAAGCTTACTCAAAGAATGAAATCTGTTGCTATATACACTCATCAATAAAGGAATGGCTGGAAACATCAATGCTGTAACTGTGTAATCTATATTCATACGAATCAGTTTGATTATGAAACTAGCCTTTGTTATTTACAAGTAAATTATTATGAAACAATTAAATCTCTTTATTGAACTAACAAGATTGAAAAGACCTATTGGCTATATGTTATTATTTTGGCCTTGTGCATGGGGACTAACTCTTGCTTATGATTTCTCAAAAAATTTAAATGATTATTTTTTTTACTTATTATTATTTTTTTTAGGATCAGTTCTAATGCGTTCTGCGGGATGTATTGTAAATGATATTTCTGACAAAGAATTTGACAAAAAAGTTTCAAGAACAAAAAATAGACCTATTGCGTCTAATCAAGTTTCCATAAAATTAGGAATATTTTATACTTTGATTTTATGTCTACTTGCGCTTTTGGTTTTAATTAACTTTAATAACTTAACAATCTTACTTGCGCTTGGGTCTATGCCTCTAGCCTTCACTTACCCTTTAATGAAAAGATTTACTTATTGGCCTCAATTATTTTTAGGAATAACATTTAATTATGGTCTAATTTTAGGATGGACTGCAATACAGGGTGAAATAAATGCCATTGCTATTATCTTTTACTTTGGAGCCATATTTTGGACACTAGGATACGACACAATTTATGGGTTTCAAGATATTAAAGATGACGAAATTATAGGTGTAAAATCAACTTCAATAAAATTCAAAAATAAATCAAAAAACTTTGTATCCACATGTTATGTTTTTCTAATTTTTTCTATTTTAATTGTGAGCTATATGATGAATTATAATTACTTTTTTTATGCAAGCTTACTAATAACAATTGCTCACTTATTTTTTTACCAGATTAAATTTTTTAACTCAAAAAACCCATCTATGTGCTTAAAAGTTTTTAAAAGTAATAACTTAGTTGGTCTTCTCATTTTTTGTAATATTTTAATTGGAAAGTTTTAATGAACAATTCAGAAATTTATAAAAGACTTTATAAAGATTATTCAAAAAAATATATTAATAAAATATTAATATCAGTTTTGTTTGGAGTTCTTGTTGCAGCTAGCACTTCAGCAATAGCATGGCTTTTAGATCCTGCTATCAAAAAAATATTTGTTGAAAAAGATCAGTCACTAATATTTATAATTCCTTTATTAATAATTGTAGCATTTACTGTTAAAGGGTTTGCTCTTTATTTCGCAAAAGCAATTATGATTAGGGTTGCTGAAGAAATTAAAAAAACTCTTCAATCTCAAATGGCAAAATCTTTAATTAATGCAGATACACAGATAATAGATCAAAAACATTCTGGAAAATTTATTTCAAATCTTACATATGATGTGAATCAAATTACTAATATGCTCAGTACAGCCATTTTAAACTTATTCAAAGATAGCTTGACTCTGTTTGGGTTATTATTTGTTATGTTCTATCAAAATTGGAAACTATCATTGATTGCAATAATTATGATACCTATAGCTGGTATGGCTTCTAGAACTCTTGGTAAAAGAGTTGGAAAAGTTGTTACAGAAGCACAAGAAAAATCTGGCTTTTTAAATACACATTTAATTGAATTATTTAAAAATCATAAATTAATTAAGATATTTCAAAGAGAAGATTATGAAAGCAAAAGAACAGATGGTCATTTAGATCAACTAAAAGAAAAAAATATTAAGATCAACACTGTCTTTGTAAGACTATCACCAATCATGGAAACCTTGACTGGAATAATGATTGCAATTTTAATATTTTATTCTGGAAAATTAGCTCTTAATAATGAGATTGAAATAGGTAATTTTTTCTCTTTCCTTGCTGCAATGATGCTCGCTTATCAACCAGTTAGAGCGCTATCAAATTTAAACATGATATTAAAACAAGGATTATCTGCAGCTAATAGGATTTTACCTATTATTGACAATCAAAACAATATTGTCGACCAAGAAGGTTCACAAGATATCAATATTACTAATTCTGAGATTAAATTTAATAATATTAATTTTAAATATAATGCTGATGAAAAAAATATTTTAACAAATGTAAATCTCAATATAACTGGCGGAAAAATGACTTCATTGGTAGGCCATAGTGGTGCTGGAAAATCAACAATTTTGAATTTAATACCGAGGTTTTATGATGTTCAGTCAGGAGATATTATGATTGATGATCAATCGATATATAAAGTAAAAATCAAATCTCTAAGAGATCAAATTTCACTTGTTAGCCAAGATACAACTTTGTTTGATGATACAATAAAAAATAATATTAGGTATGCAAAAGATAATGTCTCAAATGAAGAAATAGTAACAGCAGCAAAATTTTCTTATGCGCATGAGTTTATAGATAAATTACCCAACAAATATGAAACAATGATAGGTGAAAATGGGATTAGATTATCTGGTGGAGAAAAACAAAGATTATCCATAGCTAGAGCCATGATTAAAAAAAGTCCAATAATTCTTCTAGATGAAGCAACTTCTTCACTGGATGCTGAAACAGAAAGTAAAATTCAAGATGCTTTAAAAATCCTAACAAAAGATAGAACTACTATTGTAATAGCCCATAGACTATCGACAATTTTAAATTCAGATCAAATTTATATCATTGATGCTGGGAACGTTGTTGCAAAAGGTAAGCATGATGAATTATTAGATAATTCAGAACTTTATAAAAATTTCTATGAGAAGCAAATTCGAAAAGGATAATGTTTTTTTTATATCAAATATTATTAATCATACTTTTAATATTTTCTCCATTAATTATATTTTTTAGAATTTTTAAAAAAAAAGAAGATAAAAAAAGATATAAAGAGAAATTTTGTTTTCCATCAAAAAAACGTATCAATGGAAATTTAATTTGGTTCCATGGGTCAAGTGTTGGTGAGCTTTTAAGTATTTTGCCCCTAGTTCAAGAACTTGAAAAAAATGAATCTATAAATCAAATTTTAGTAACTACTTCAACCTTAAGTTCTGCTCAAATATTCAAAAAATTTAGTTTTAAAAAAACTATTCATCAATTTTTTCCAATAGACTCTATTTTATTTTCTTATAAATTTTTAAACTACTGGAGACCAACTATTGCAATATTTGTTGAATCTGAAATTTGGCCCAGCATCTTTAGGGCTCTTAATAAAAAAGATATTCCATTAAAACTTCTTAATGCAAGAATTACAAAAAAAACTTTTAATAAATGGATGCGTATAAAAAAATTCTCAAACTCAGTTTTTCAAAATATTTCAATTGCCTACCCTCAAAATGAAGAAACACTTAATTATCTTAAAAAATTGAATGTCAAAAAAATTAAAAAAATAGGAAATCTTAAGTTTTTCAATAACCAACAATCTAAATTAACTAAATTAGACAATACTTTTTTAAAAAATATAAATCTTAAAAAAATTTGGTGCGCTTCAAGTACACACCCTGGTGAAGAGATCATTTGTGCAGATGTTCATATAAACCTAAAGAAAAAATATAAGAATTTGCTAACAATAATAATACCAAGACATATTCATCGTGTTAATCAAATAGTTAATGAAATTAAAAATTTAGATTTAAATATAGTTTTACACAGCTCAAGACCAAAAAAATTAAATAATACAGATATTTACTTAGTGGACACATATGGTGAGACACAAAAATTTTATCATTTCTCTGATATAGTCTTTATGGGTAAATCAATATCAGGAAAAGGGGGTCAAAATCCTCTTGAACCTACCAACTTAGGTTCTACTGTTTTGTACGGGCCAAACGTAGGTAACTTTAAAGATACCTATAAATTACTCAATAAGCTAAAGGTTGCTTACAAGGTTAATGGAGTAAAAACCTTAACTCAATCAATAGATAAATTAATTACTAAACCCAATAACAAAAAAAATTATTTAAAAATTGCAAAAATGGGAAAAAAAATACTTAATGAAACTAAAGATGAGATAAACAGTTTATTCAATAATGAAATTAAAAAAACCTAAATTTTGGGATTATAAAAAACCATCATTTTTTTCCTATTTATTATTACCTCTTTCAATCACTATAGGTTTAATTGCAAAAATAAATTCAAAGCCTAAATATCCAAATTCAAAAATAAAAACAATCTGTGTTGGAAACATCTATATTGGAGGAACTGGCAAAACATCACTAACTATCAAAATAAAAGAAATTTTAGATAAAAATAATATAAAAGCTTGTTTTATTAAAAAATTTTACCCTAACCAAACTGATGAACAAAAACTACTTAGTAAAAATGGAGCTTTATTTAGCAATTTAAAAAGAATTACTGCACTTGATGAAGCAATTTCAGAAGATTTTGAAGTTGCTATTTTTGATGATGGACTTCAGGATAACTCGATCAAATATGATATGGAAATTGTTTGTTTTAACAATCTAAATTGGATTGGAAATGGACTTACACTGCCATCAGGACCTTTAAGAGAGAGTATTAATAACCTCAAATTTTATGAAAACGTTTTTTTAAATGGAAATGAAGAAAGTTTAATTGCAATTAAGGATCAAATCAAAAAAATTAACCCAAATATTAATATTAATTCTGGAAAATATACACCGTTGAACATAGGTGAATTTGATAAAGATCAAAATTACTTAGTTTTTTCTGGTATTGGTAATCACAAAACTTTTGTAGAGATGTTAAAAAATAATAAATTAAAGATTGTAAGTGATTTAGAATATCCAGATCATTACCAGTATTCAAAAAGAGATTTTGATGAAATAATAATTAATGCAAAAAAATTCAATGCGCATATTATAACTACTGAAAAAGATTATTTAAGGCTAGAAAACTTTAATAGAAATGAAATTCTTTATGTTAAATCAAGCCTTGTAATATCAGATGAAAAAAGTCTTACAAATAAATTACTTAAGCTAAATGAAAAAAATTAAATATTTTTTTGAGTTTTTAATAATATCTTCTCTTTTTATTATTTATAAATTTTTAGGATTAAAAATTTCATCTTATATCAGTGGAAAATTATTTGAAACGTTTGGTCCAATTTTTAGATCAAAAAATCTCATTAAAACTAATATTCAAAGAGCTATTCCAAAAATTAATAACTCAAAAATTAAGATCATTACAAAAGATATGTGGAATAATTATGGAAGAACATTGTCTGAATATATGTTTCTTAAAGGTTTTAGAAATGATCAATTTAGATCAAATATTAATATTACAGGTAAAGAAATTCTTCAAAAAATAAAACTTGAAAGAACCCCAGTAATTTTTGTTTCTGGTCATTTTAGTAATTTTGAATTAATGGCGATGGAAATTGAAAAATCTGGTGTAAATCTATCAGCAATATATCGGCCATTAAACAATGTTTTCTTAAATATATTAATGGAAAGAATTAGAAAAAAATATATTTGCAAAAATCAAATTAAAAAAGGAACTAGTGGAGTTAGAGAATTATTAAGATTATATAAAAAAGGCTACTCTATAGCCTTAATGATAGATCAAAGAGTCTCTCAAGGAATAAAATCTAAATTCTTTAATGAGGAAGCGTTCACCACAACAATTCCCGCACAATTTATAAAAAAATTTAATTGTAAAGTAGTACCAATTACTATTGAGAGGCATAATGGTGTAAATTTTAATATTAAAGTTGAAAAACCTATTGAGTTTTCAAAAAATTCCTCAACTGAAAAAATTACTAGAGAATTAAACATTTGGCTGGAGAAAATAATTTTAAAAAATCCAGGTGAATGGATATGGTCTCATGACAGATGGAAGTAAGAATTTAGTTCGCCTCTTTTTTTTTATGAGCTTCTACATATGAAAAATATGGCTCTTGAAGCTCAACATTCCAATAATTAAGATTTTCTAAACTAATTAATTTTCCTGAAACAGCGCAAACAACATGATCACCATTTTCAATAATTTCAAAGTTATTTGGTAAATATTTTAATTTTGCTAATTTTTTATTCATTTTTAGTTTATATACATCTATATGAAAGTTGGAATAATTGGAAGTGGTGGGAGAGAGCATGCTCTATGTCTATCCATCAAAAAATCACCTAAAGTTAACAAGATATACTGCTTTCCTGGTAATGCAGGAACCTCAAATATAGCAGAAAATATTAAAATTGATTTATCAGACTTTAATAAGATTAAAGAATTTTCAATCAAAAATGAAATTAGTTTATTAATTGTTGGACCAGAAAAACCATTAGTTGATGGAATAGTGGATTTCTTTAAAGATACTGAAATAAATATTTTTGGTCCTGATAAGATTTCTTCTCAGTTAGAAGGTTCAAAAATATTTACAAAAAAAATATGTGAAGAGCACAACATACCAACTGCTAAATTTGGTATTTTTGAAAATGCCAATGATGCAATATCTTTTTTGGACAAAACTCAGTTTCCACTTGTTGTCAAAGCTGATGGTCTTGCATCTGGAAAAGGTGTTTATATTTGTGAAAATAAAGATGATGCAAATTTAGCAATAAAAGAAGTTTTTGATGGGAAATTTGGATTAGCAAAAAATATTTTAGTTGAGGAATTTCTTGTTGGTGAAGAAATGAGCTATTTTATTATAAGTGATGGTAAAGAAATCAAGGGCTTTGAAACAGCACAAGATCATAAAAGAGTTCTGGAAGGTGATAAAGGGGCGAATACAGGAGGAATGGGTGCTTATTCACCATCAAGACTACTCAATCAATCTTTGGAAGAAAAAATATTAAATAAAATAATTAAACCTACTATTAAAGCTCTAGAAGAAATGGGATCTAATTATAAAGGATTTTTATACGCTGGCTTAATGATAGTTAAGGATGAACCTTATTTGATTGAATACAATGTACGAATGGGAGATCCAGAGTGTCAGACTATTTTACCAAAATTAAAAACAGACTTGTTTGAAATTATCAATGCGTGCTGCAATGAAAACCTAAAAAATATAAATATAGAGTGGCATGATAAAAAAAGTCTATGTATTGTTTTATGTTCAAAGGGCTATCCGGATAAATATAATAATCAAATTTTAATAGATAATATTGAAAATCTAAAGCTTGATGAGGATGATTATTTTTTTCACGCTGGTACAAAAAAAATAAATAATAAAGTTTATTCAAATGGTGGAAGAGTAATTAATTTTGTTAGTCTGTCATTAAATTTTAAAAATAGTAGAGATAAAGCAATAAGTTTAATTAAAAACCTTAATTGGAAAAATGGGTTCTATAGAAAAGATATTGGTCATAAGGTGATTGATGAATGAGAATTATTTCAGGAAATTTTAAGGGTAAAAAAATTCTTCTTCCTAAAGATAAACTAACAAGACCTCTTAAAGATTTAACAAAAGAATCAATTTTTAATATATTAAAACATTCTAAATTATTAAATGTAGAGTTGGAAAATTCTAATATTTTAGATTTATTTTCAGGTGTTGGATCATTTGGTCTCGAATGTTTATCCAGAGGAGCTAGGAATGTTACCTTCTTAGAGAGTTATACAGAAGTATTAAATATTTTAAAAAAAAATATAGATAATTTAAATCAACAAAATCAAACAAAAATAATTGAAAAAGATATTTTTTCTGAAAATACACTTAAGCTATTAAATGACAAATTTGATATTATTTTTATGGACCCTCCTTATAAGGAAAAAAAATTACCTTTTCTGCTGAATGCGATAATTAAATTAGAATTACTTAACACGGATGGCCTCATAATTATTCATAGACATAAAAAAGAAGATGACGACCTACCAAAGGAATTCAACCTAATTTTAGAAAAAAATTATGGTATTTCAAAAATTATATTTGGAAATATTTTAACTTAATATTTTTTTTGTTTCTATTTTTATCAACTCAACAGAGGGTTGATCATATGGATTAACATTTAAAGCTCGACCAAGTAAAATAGTCTCTAATATAAAGAAACAGAACAATTCACCAAGAGACTGTTCATTTCTTTTTAAAATTCTAAAGCTTCTAAAAGGTATTTTTTTTGAAATAAAAACTTTCTCTGTGGCAATCATTTGGGATTGTTTTATTTTTTCTATTGATAGGTTTTTTAAAAACTTATGAGTATTTAACACGCTATCATTCTTAATTTTTACATTTCTATTTTCTAGAACATTAAAAAATGTATAGAAATATTTATTTGGTCCATCTAGATAAAGCTGCATTAAACTATGATTATCTTTTGGCATTGAAGAAACAACGGGTAATAATCCAAGTGATTTTTTTCCTAAACTTTCAGCTATTAGTTGCTGATACCATTTAAATAAATTTTCAGATTGCTCATCATAATTTAAAATTATTGAGGTTTGTTTTCCACTCTTAATTAAGTTTAACGTAGTTGACACGTTGCTTACTAAGTTATTAATAAAATTTTTATTTTTAATAAGATTATTAAATTGCTTAAATTTCTTTTCATTCAAATTCATTAATTCTGCAGGTAGCATTCCAACTTCTGACAACACAGAATACCTACCACCTACGTAATTTTTATGCTCAAATATTTCTGCCTTTAGTTTTGCTGCTACGTTGGTTAGATAGCTATTTTTTGACTCAGTAATAATAATATTTTTTTCTTTTTTGGTAATTAATGCATTGGCATTCGCTATTGTCTCCAATGTATTTCCTGATTTAGAAATAATTAAATTTAAATTTATATTTTTATTATTAAAATAATCTGCATTGCTGTTTAAATTATTTACAAAAGTAATTTTTTTTTTTATTTTAGGTTTTAAAAAATCGTAAATAGCTTCAGAGCCAAGAACAGATCCACCCATACCGATTATTCTTAAATTTGATAATTTTTTATATTTTTTAATTATTTTTTTTGAATAGCTATATTTATATGTGGGTTTTAAAGTTTCAAATAATGCTGGCTGATCTTTTAGTAATTTTAAAAAATCTTTTTTTATTATTTTAGAGTTTTTAATATTTAAAAAATTTTTAAATATCATTTCTTTAATGTTCTAGATTATTGAATTTATTTTTTAGTTTTTTAAAAAAACCCCTTTTTTTTTGTTTTTTATTATCTTCTATAGCTTCATCTAAATTCATTTCTCTAACTTCTATTAAATTAATTTTTTTCATTAATCTTTTCAAGAATAGATTGCTCAATAGAATTTTTTGCATCATCACTTTTTTCACTTGTGCTTATAGAAGAGCTTTGATTTATTATATCTTCAATGTCTGATGTATCTTTTTTATCTGATATTATGTTTCCTTCAGGTGCCTTTCCAGGTTCTGGCAACTCTCCAAAGCTAGGTGGTAGTACTAATGGGGACTTTTTTTCAACCAAAAATTCGTCACTTCCTTTTTTTTTACTTCCTCCCAACCCTTTGGCAATTGTGCCACAGGAATTTAAGAAAATAAGTATTAAAAAAGAAGCTATTAATGGATTAGTTTTTTTCATTTGTTTTTTTATTATTAAAGAAAAGTTCTACTAAAATAAGGCAAAAAACTCCAATGGTAATAAATATGTCAGCTACATTAAAAACAAACCAATGAAAGCCATAAAAATGTAAATCAATAAAATCTGGAACAGCGGTATAAACTATCCTGTCATAAAAGTTCCCAAAAGCGCCACCTGCAATTAATGCAAAAAAGTAACGCTGAATATTATTATTTTTTAACATCATAAAAATAATAGCAATAATGATAAGACCAATTAAAACTGTAATAAAATTATAAATAACACTTTCATCTATTGAAAATAAACCAAAAGCTATTCCTTTGTTCCAGATTAAAAATAAGTTCAAAAAAGGAGTGATATAAATATCAACTGAAGTTTCTACTTCTGCAAGTTTTAAGATATATAGCTTTGTTGTACGATCAAATATAAAAACTACTAATATAATTACTAAATTTAAATAAAAGTTTTTTAAGTTAATTTTGTTCATCAACCTTTTTAGTTAATCTGAATGTCTCTCACATTTAACTTTATTAATCTTCCAACAAACTGGGCATTTATTTCCTTCGGCTTTAATCGTTTCAATAATTATTTCATCAGTGTTTGATTGATGAACTAAAGCAGAAGATGTGATGCATATTTCTGAAAAATCTACATTTTTTGAAATTTCGAATAATGATTTATTTAGATTAATAATTAGACTAGCTTCTAAGCTTGATCCTATTTCCTTGCTAGCTCTTTTTGCTTCAATACTTATATTGCAGATATCTCTAATTTTTTTTAACTCTATCCATTTCTTGTGTAGTTCTTCATCTTGAAAAGACTCTGGATATTTCATGAATTGTTCAAGATGAATACTTTTTTGCTCTTTGTTTATCAGGGTAAAAATTTCTTCGGTTGTAAACGAAAGTATTGGCGCAAACCATTTAACCAAAGATTCTAAAATAATATTTAAAACTACTATACTACTCTTTCTTCTATCAGAATTTTTTGAGTCACAATATAAAGCGTCTTTCCTAATATCAAAATAAAATGAAGATAGGTCTACTGTGCAAAAATTTAAAAGCTCTTTATAAAGATTGTGAAAATCATAAGATTTAAAATAATTTTTAAAATTATTATTTAGCTCATACACTCTATGAAGCATATATCTCTCTAGCTCTGGTAATTGTTTGATGTCTAGACTTTCCATATCAATTTTTTGGAAATCATCATTTAGGTTACCTAGTAAATATCTGAATGTATTTCTAATTTTTCTATATGAATCGGCGTGTTGTTCTAAAATAGAATAATCAATTCTTAAATCCTCAGCATAATTAGATGATGCAACCCATATTCTTAAAATATCTGCACCATATTTTTTCAAAATATCTTCAGGTGCAATTACGTTTCCTACAGATTTTGACATTTTCAGACCTTTGCCATCCACAACAAATCCATGTGATAATATCGATTCATAAGGCGCTCTACCTCTTGTTCCGCAAGATTCTAAAAGTGACGAATGGAACCATCCTCTATGCTGATCTGAGCCTTCTAAATACATTGATGCTGGCCATTGAAGGTCTTCTCTTTTTTCCAAAACAAATGCATGAGTGCAACCGCTATCAAACCAAACTTCAACAATATCACTTATTTTTTCGTAATCTTCTGCTTTATATTTATCCCCTAAAAATCTTTGAGGACTATCAGAAAACCAACAATCAGAACCTTCTTTTTCATAAATGCTCGCAATATTCTCATTTACATTATCATCTACTAAAATTTCTTTAGTAGTTTTATGAACAAATATTGGAAGTGGAACTCCCCAAACTCTTTGTCTTGAAACACACCAATCTGGCCTTGTTTCAATCATTGCTTTTATTCTTTCTCTGCCTTTGTCTGGATAAAATTTAGTATCATCAAGAGCCTTTAACGCTTTTTTTCTCAAGCCATGACTTTCCATTGAAATAAACCATTGTGGAGTTGCTCTATGAACAAGAGGTGCTTTTGATCTCCATGAATGTGGATATGAATGAACTAACTCTCCATTAGATAATAATTTTTTTTGTTCTTTTAATTTTTCAATAACAATTGGATTAGCTTTAAAAATATGAGTTCCCTCAAATAAAGGAAGGTTTTTAGTATATTTACCATCACCATCTACTGTCTCTATGGCTTTTATCCCATGCTTTAAACAAAGATTAAAATCATCAGGACCATGACTGGGTGCACAATGAACAATACCTGTTCCCTGTTCTGTTGTAACAAATCTTGCTTCAAGCATTGGTATATCATAATCATAACCTAGCTCTAAGAAAGGGTGACTACAAATCGTATCTTTAAAATCCTTACCTTTAAATTTTTTTATTTCTTTGTAACTTTTGATTTCACAATCTTTGATCACAGATTCTAGTAGAGCTTCTGCAACAACTATTTTTTTATTCTTAAAATCTCCTTCATCACCTAATTCAATTATTAAATAATCTAAGGCTTCATTATAAGCTAGAGCTTTGTTTGCAGGTATGGTCCATGGTGTGGTTGTCCATATAATAACTTCTGTATTTTTTAATTCTTTTATATTTGTTTTTTTTACTGGGAAGGCTGAATAAATTGTATCTGATTTATGATCTTGATACTCAACTTCAGCATCTGCTAAAGCAGTTTTTTCTACAGTTGACCAAAGAACAGGTTTAAAACCTCTATAAAGACTTCCTTCTTTTAAAAATTTTCCTAATTCTCTTACGATTTGAGCTTCTGCTTCAAAGCTCATTGTTGCGTAATGATTATCCCAATCTCCAACAACACCTAATCGTTTAAATTGTGTTTTATGAACTTCAATCCATTTTTCAGCAAACTCTCTACACTCTTTTCTAAATTCTGTTATTGGAACTTCATTTTTGTTTTTTTTGTTTTTTTTATATTGCTCTTCGATTTTCCACTCAATCGGTAAACCATGACAATCCCATCCTGGGACATATACAGAATCTTTACCATCCATTTGATGGAATTTAACAATGATATCTTTTAAAATCTTATTTAAAGCAGTACCCATATGAATATTACCATTCGCATATGGTGGACCATCGTGGAGTACAAACTTCTCTTTACCCTTATTAGATTTTCTCAACTCCTTATAAAGGTCAATTTTTTTCCAATATTCTAAAATTTCAGGCTCTTTGTTCTGTAAATTTGCCTTCATGGAGAAAGCTGTTTTAGGTAAATTTATATTTTCTTTGCTCATGTTAACTTTTTTTTGCAACTTTTAAGTCACTTTGAATTTGTTTTTTTAATTGATCAACGTTTTTGAATTTTTTCTCTTTTCTTATAAATTTTGTGAACTCTACTGATAAATACTTATTATAAAGATTTCCAGAAAAATTAAAAATATGCACTTCTAATAAAATTTTTTTTTGATTAAAAGTTGGTCTATAACCAAGATTAGCAATCGCTTTTAGTGATTTATTGGAGTTTTTTTGTTTTACTTTAACGGCATACACTCCAGGCATTGCTATCACATAATCCTTAATATCAATATTGCAGGTTGGAAAACCAATTTTTTTTCCTTGCTGTCTTCCCTTTTGAACAATTCCTTCAATTGACCAATTTCGACTTAATAACTTATTAGTTTTCTTTAACTGTCCTTTTTCTAGAAGAGAGCGGATATATGTTGAAGAGATAACTTTTTTATTTAAAATTAGTGGTTGTGGTTTTACTATTTTGTAATGGTATCTTTCTTCATTTTTTATTAACTGCCTAACATCTCCCTCCCTTTTGTTGCCAAATCGAAAGTTATTGCTAACAAATATGTATTGGGCTTCTAATTTTTTTGATAAAATTTCTTTAATAAAAAAATCAGACTTAATTGCAGAAAATTTTTTATCAAATTTTTTAGTAATTATAAAATCAACCCCTAAATGATCTAAAATTATTTTTTTTTGATTTATATTTGAAATTCTAAAGTTTTTAAAACTTTTATTAAAAAACATTTTAGGCATTGGCTCAAATGTTAAAACACCAATTTTTAGATTAAATTTTTTTTTATAAGTATTTGCTAATTTAAATAATTTTTGATGACCTAAATGAACGCCATCAAAATTTCCAATCAAGATAATTGATTTTTTATGATTGTTTGAAATATTAAAATCTTTATACAACTTCATATTTTACCATTTTAATTCTGTTTGAATAAAGTTTACAACAACTTCATATTTTTTTGAAATTACATCAATGCCTTCTTTTTTTATTTCATCTTTATGAACACCATTTGATATAATTAATGAATTAAAATTTAAAAGATTTGCTCCCTTAATATCCGTATTTAAATTATCACCGATAGATAAAACTCTTTTTCCTTCATTATTAATTGCTTGATTATAAACTTCAGGAAAAGGTTTTCCAAAATAAATAACCTCTCCACCCATTTTTTCAAAAACAAGAGCTACAGACCCTGCACATAATTCTCTTTTTTCACCTCTATCAACAATTAAATCTGGATTAGTGCATATCATTTTCTTATCCATATGATCATTGAATAACTCTTTGTAATATTTTAAATCCTCACCTTGCTCTTCAAATAATCCTGTACAGAGTAAGTATGAGCTTTCTTTAATGTTATTAGTCTTATTTTTTTTAAAATCTAAAAATAAATCAAAATCTCTTGGTGGTCCTACATGATAAAACTTTTCTTCTAGAGAGTTTTTTTTTAAATAATTCAGCGCCGCTTCTCCTGAGGAATAAACTTTTTCTCTAATTTCTTTATTCATCCCCATTTTTTCTAAAAAATTGTTTACTATTTTATTAGGTCTTGGCGCATTGGTTAAAAGAACATAGTCTTTATTTGCTTTGGTGATTTCTTCTAAGGCTTCGATTGCGTTTTTATGAAGAGTTATCCCATTATGAACAACACCCCATAAATCGATATAAAAAATATCATAATTCTCTACAATCGACCTTAATCCATCCTTATCTAAATTCTTAGTCATTATGGGAGGTATAACTTATAAAAAACACAATTTCTCTGGTTTTTTGCCTTACATATTTTTTTTAACATCTCTTGAAATAGTAAACCTAATAGCTATATGAGTCGCATAATAAAAGGAGAATTTATGAAATTTAAACCGTTACACGATAGAGTTTTAATAGAAGTTTTAGACAGTAGTGAAAAAACTGCTGGAGGAATAATTATCCCCGATACAGCTCAAGAAAAGCCTCAAGAAGGTAAAGTTATTGCTGTTGGTGGTGGTGCAAAAACTGAAGATGGAAAACTAATTCCAATGGATGTGAAAGTTGGAGACAAAGTTCTTTTTGGCAAATGGTCAGGAACTGAAATCAAAATAGATGGCAAAGAATACAGCATAATGAAAGAGTCTGACATTATGGGTATTTCTGGAAAATAATTTAATTTAAAGGAGAAAATAAAATGGCAAAAGTTGTAAAATTCGACTCTGAAGCGAGAGCAGCAATGATAAGAGGTGTTGATATCCTTGCTAACACAGTAAAAGTTACTCTTGGACCAAAAGGTAGAAACGTTGTTATCGACAAATCTTATGGTGCACCAAGAATTACTAAAGATGGTGTTTCTGTTGCAAAAGAAATTGATCTTGAAGATAAATTTGAAAACATGGGTGCTCAAATGGTTAAGGAAGTTGCTAGCAAAACAAATGAGGAAGCTGGTGATGGAACAACTACAGCAACTATTTTAGCACAAGCAATTGTTAAAGAAGGTGTAAAATATGTAACAGCAGGCATGAACCCTATGGATGTCAAAAGAGGAATAGATGCAGCAGTAGAACATGTTAAAGCAAGCTTAATTGCTTCAGCAAAAAAAGTTAAAGATACTGATGAGATTGCTCAGGTTGGGACTATTTCAGCTAATGGTGATAAAGAAATTGGTAACATGATTGCAAAAGCTATGCAAAAAGTTGGTAATGAAGGTGTTATTACTGTTGAAGAAGCTAAAGGAGTAGAAACTGAGTTAGACGTTGTTGAAGGTATGCAGTTTGATAGAGGTTATTTATCACCATACTTTATTACTAACGCTGATAAAATGACTACAGAGTTAGAAAACCCTTTCATCTTATTGCATGAAAAGAAATTAACTAACTTACAACCAATGGTTCCACTTTTAGAAGCTGTTGTACAAGCTGGTAGACCACTAATGATTATTTCTGAAGATGTTGAGGGCGAAGCTCTTGCAACTCTTGTGGTAAATAAACTTAGAGGTGGTTTAAAAGTTGTTGCAGTTAAAGCTCCAGGTTTTGGTGATAGAAGAAAATCAATGCTTGATGATATTGCAATTTTAACAGGCGGTCAGGTTATCTCAGAAGATATTGGTGTTAAACTTGAAAACGTTAAACTTACTGATCTTGGATCTTGTAAGAGAGTTAAAGTTGATAAAGATAACAGCACAATCATTAGCGGCAATGGTAAGAAATCTGAAATTGAAGCTAGATGTGCTCAAATCAAACAACAAGTAGGTGAAACAACTTCTGATTATGACAGAGAAAAACTTCAAGAAAGACTGGCAAAACTTGCTGGTGGAGTTGCTGTAATCAAAGTTGGTGGTGCAACTGAAGTAGAAGTTAAAGAAAGAAAAGATAGAGTTGAAGATGCTCTTAATGCAACTAGAGCTGCTGCTGAAGAAGGAATAGTAGTTGGTGGTGGTTGTGCTCTTTTATACGCTTCACAAAGTCTTGACACACTTAAAGTTAAAGGAGACGATCAAAAAGCTGGTGTTGCATTAGTTGCTAAAGCTTTACAAGCTCCTATTAGACAAATAACTTTAAATGCTGGAGTTGACGGTTCAGTTGTGGTTGGAAAACTACTTGAACAAAATAAAAAGAATATGGGTTACGATGCTCAGAACGAAGAATACGTTGATATGTTTGCAAAAGGTATCATCGATCCTGTTAAAGTTGTAAGAACAGCTTTACAAGATGCAGCTTCGATTGCTGGATTACTTGTAACTACTGAAGCCATGATTGCTGACAAACCAGATGACAAAGATTCTGGTGCTGGTGGAATGCCTGGTGGAATGCCTGGTGGAATGGGCGGCATGGGTGGCATGGGCGGAATGGGCATGTAATACGGTTCCCCGACCAGAACACTCTAAATACAAAAGTTAAACAAATTAGAAACCCTCAGAAAGAAATTTCTGGGGGTTTTTTTATTCTACTCACAAAAAAATTATATTTTGAGTGTATTATTTACCAATAAACTTATTTTCTTTCGTTATCAGGTGGAGAGTAGAGTTTAAAACAAAAATATCTTAAATTAAAAATAAACTAGAATTTCCTTATAATAATTAAATTACTTGTTTTATTACTATATAATTCTTGAGATTGTATAAATCCAACAACAATATCAATATCATAGTCTTTCAACTTGTTTTGAAGATAAAATAAATATTTTTTGGAAACATCCTCTATTACAAAAACACCATTTTTTTTTAACTTATGGAATGAATTTATAAAAAAATTATAATTTGCTTCTGGTTCATGTAAACCGTCATCAATTATTATATCAAAATATTCTACTTTGATAGTTTCCCACAAAGATTTAATGCTATTACTATCTAACTGGTCCACATAAAATGTTTTAATTCTATCTTCCTCAAACAAAACTTCTTTATCAATATCACCTCCATAAATTTGAGCGTTAAAAAAATAATCTCTCCAAACTCGAAGAGATGCTCCAGGAATTCCATTTTCTGTCATATTTGATTTTATATTAGGATTATTTGTTCCTAATCCACATTCAAAGACATGTCTTATACTCTCTCGAGATAAATTAAATATTGAATGATAATAAGACGCGTAAGTATGAGGACGCCAGTTATAGGGTTTATTATCAATATCAAGATTTACAAAACCTTTGTCGCTACCGTACTTTTCACATAGTTCTGAAAGAATATTTGATTTATAACTATAACTAATATTTTTAAAATCACTTTTAGTATTATCTAAAAATTTTAATTGCTTATATTCATTATTTTTAAATCTAATTTTTCTAATGAAATTAGATAAAAAATTAGGTAATATTTTTTTGATAAAATTTTTCATTGACTAATTACATACCACAGAAAAATCTAAAAAAAAAAAACAATTAAACATCACAGATATTAGATTGAAGTTCTATATTACAGATATTGTGTCTAATGCTTTCTTCATTAGGTGGAATTGTCCTTTCTCTTTTTAAGATATTAAATTCCCAAGATTGAAGAAATTTCTAACGCACCTTGATGGAATGGGTGGAATGGGCATGTAATACGGTTCCCCGACCAGAACGCTATAAATACAAATACTAAACAAATAAGAAACCCTCAGAAAGAAATTTCTGGGGGTTTTTTTTATGATAAGTTTTTTTGTCTATGAAAAATATTAAATTTTCTTTAACTAAAACCAATAAAGCAAAATCTATTCAGCATTTTTTTAAAAAAGTATTTACAAAATCAGAGGGCAAAAAAGAAGGGAATATTGTTGGTACTCTATCTTTCAAATTAGCAAAACTAATTGATGAAAGAAATATTATTGGAATTGAAGGAAAAATTAACAATAGAATTGTTGCTTATACCTTTTTAACAAAACTATCTTTTAAAGAGGATTGTTTAATTTATTTGCTAGCACCTGTTGCCGTTGATAATAAAATTCAAAAAAAAGGAGTTGGTAAAAAAATAATCAAATTTGGAATAAAATATCTTAAAGAGCATAAAGTTGATATTTTAATGACTTATGGTGACCCAAGTTATTATTCAAAAGTTGGATTTAAAAAAACTAAAATATCTATTATCCCTGCTCCATATAAATTATCTCAACCTATTGGTTGGTTAATTAATAAAATCTCATCAAAAAAGTTGAATAAATTTAAATCAAAACCAAATTGTGTAAGACCATTTAGAAATAAAAAACTTTGGTAAGTATAAAAACTCTATTTAACTTTTGAGTTTTCCCATTTGCCTTTTGAGTTCCTTTTAAATTTGACCCTAAAAGTGATGAACAGTGATGAACAATTTTGAGAAAAGATAAGTAAATCAATAATTATTGAACTACTTAAACAGAATGTAATCCCACTCTTTTCAAAAAGAAATTCAAAGGCCATCTTTTTAGGTGGCCTTTTTTTTTATTAAGCTGTTATAAGATTAAGATATGTCAAAAAGATACAGTGGAAAATCATTTAAAGATTCAAGTACTGCTAAAAAACCAAAATTAAGCCTGAAAGAAAAAAGAAAAAATAAAAAAGAGAAATCTAAAAAATCTTAGACTTTAGCTCTTTTTTGACTATGTTTTTTGAAGGTAAAGCTTTTGGGTCTATCACTTCTACTTTTAAACTTCTTCTTTCCATCAAAACTAGAGCTTTTTTTCTCTCCACTAGTAGATGAACTTTCAGATGTTTTTTTTCCAAAGTATTT
>JACLAB010013456.1_pt1 | contig 31538 bp, 21 predicted proteins | sample 8027921 | NCBI WGS metagenome assembly JACLAB01 (sample SAMN15725117, study PRJNA655200) | protist metagenome | isolation source: fluorescence activated cell sorting (FACS) single amplified genomes of... | place: USA: West Boothbay Harbor, Gulf of Maine | collected 2000-07-19 | reverse complement strand
GTAACGGGGGTCGACGAAAATCGTCGAATAACAACAACACCGTGATGCGCGTGCAACTTCTCACGAATCACAAAGAAACGCAGATTCCGTTTCTTTTTGGATTTCTGAGCGCGATGGCGTTACGGTTCGTCGCGAAAACGTTCTCGAGAGGATACGGTTTACCACCGAAACAAATCTCCGTGACGGATAAGTTCGGGAAGAAAAAAACCATTCGACGGTTACAAGCGAACGATTACGAGAAAGGCTTCGTGGATCTGCTGAAACAACTCACCGTGGCGCCGAAGATGACAAAGAAGAGATTCGTGAAACGTTGGCACCAAATGAGAGAAGGACCGGAGTTTTGTTACGTGTTGGAAAACGAGGAGAAAACGAAAATTCTCGCGACGGCGACGTTAATGGTGGAACGGAAATTCGGACGAAATTTAGGTCTCTCCGGACACGTAGAAGACGTCGTCGTGGACGAAGAAGCGCGAGACTCTGGATTAGGGAAGGTTATGATTGACGCGATGTCGATTATATCGAGGAACCACGTGAAGTGTTATAAAACCATTTTGGACTGCTCCGCGGAAAACGTTCAGTTTTACGAAAAGTGCGGGTTTGCCCCGAAGGAAGTGCAGATGGCGAAGTATTACACGGAGGACAGAGGGTATGGGAACGCGTCGTACTCGTACGAAAACGATAACAATAAGAAGAAGAAGAATAAATCGTCGTCGAACGACGCGAAGAGAAACGGCATCGTAAAGTTGAACAACGGCGGCGAGAACAACGGGTCTTCGACGAGCGAGAAGAAGAAAAGCGCGAAAAGACGAGTCACGTACGCGGCTGGGACCGACGAAGGGTTCGTTGGAAGTCCAGTGAAAGCGTTGAACCAAACCGTGTATTACTCGGACGATGAGTAAAAGAACACTTATTATACATATACGAATTTTTTAAAAGAACGACAACAACAACAACAACAACAACAACAAGAAACGTTTCCGCTTGTGAATATTACTACTACTACTACTGCTACTACCACTACTACTACAATTACTACTCTTTACAGCTTACCTCGAAACTTATTTCGCATCTCCTCCAACGCCCGCTTCTCGAGTTGCTTCACGCGCGCAAGCTCTCTCTCTAGCTCTTTCTTCTTTTCGTCTTTAGTCACTTCATCTTCGTCTTCGTCGGCGGCGATATCGGTCAGCAACTCTCGGAACGCTTCCTTGGCCAAATCGAATTCGTTCTCGTCGAGAAAAATGCACCCTTTTAACATTTTAGCCTTGAACGATCTCTCATTTTCCGGAATTTTCTCCAAGCTTTTCCTCGCGGCGGTGTAATCTCTCAACTTCTTTGCCGTTACCGCGGCGTTCAAGAGCACGTTGTTTCTCAAAGCGACGATCCGAGGTTCGTACTTTTCTCCTTCTCCTTCTTCTTCTTCGAGCAACACGCGCGAGGCGAGCTGATTCAACTTTTGCGCCACGCTTTCGTACTTTTCCAACGCCTCGATGAGCATACCGTTTTTGAACAGCGCGTTCGCGTCCGTTTTCAAATCTTCGCCGTCTTTGATGCAAACGGCGACGGCGTCGCTGTACCAATTGACAATCTTATCAAAGCCCGTCAAAGTGCACTCAAACGTAACTTGCACGAGTCGAAAACCACCATCCTCAGCTTTGAGCAGATTTTGCTCGTCGTCGTCTCGAGATACCAGTTTGGTTAACGTATCACTCAATACGTACGAGTCTAAATACGCGCGCATCCTTTCCTTTCGTTGTTTGAGCGCAAACGCTGTCCTTTCTTCTTCTCGCACATCTACAGTCACGCGAATAGTTTCGCCAATGCACGCGGTTCGGAGCGCGGTTTCTAAAGCACGCGGCATCTCTCCCGACGCTAATCGAAACGAAAAGTCTTCGCCAATTAGATGCTGCTCGTTTTTGTCGGTGCCTATTATACCTTCAGTCCCTGATGTGGTTTTCGCGCTCGCGCGGAGATTGGAAATGTACACTTTCGTATCTTGCACGGGAGAATCGTTCGGAAAACTCTTCGACGGATCCCTCTTTTCCAGCACCGTTTTTATGACTTTTCCGTCTCCGAAACAGTCTCTCGCGCTCACCCAATCAATCAAGTGCACTTCAATCGCGACGTAGTCTTCGTAATCGTAGGAGTTGTTGTTATTTTTACGTATCGCATCGATAACCTTCCCCACCTCTTCGTGTTGCGGGAACGTGAAATCGAGGAAGCGTTCTTTGGGAACGAACGCAACCGACGTCTCCTTCTTTCGCATCGCTCTCACCAAAGCCATCACGAATCTCTCGTAGGAATCCTTCTTACTCTCGTGTCTTTTCAAAACGAACGTGTGCGCGTTACTTTTACCATTCATGTCGTTTATCCTCAGCGAGATTTCTGAAAAATCCGAAGGCGTCTCCCAACTTTCGCCCGGGACCACGACCCTCTTCAAAACGGCACATCTCGATCGTCTCTCTTCTTCTACTTCTATTTCTATTCCTACTCGTGCATTTTTTTCGTCGTTGTCGTCTTTATCACGATCAGCGAATGTTGATTTCTCGTACGTGGATAGTTCGTGAATCTCTATAATCTCAAACGCTTCAACTAAACGCGCTTCGCACGCCAATTTTGCGTTCGCGTCCACGTCCTTAAAAATCTCTCTGAACGTATCGCTCTTTCTATTCATCGACGGGTGTTTGAACGCCACGTTCGATGTCATCTCAATTTTAAGCGTATCACCATCACCATCGTTCTCATCCTCCTTAGAGGTAGAGTTCGTCCTCGAAAGTCTCTCCGCCTCTGCAGCGAGCGCCAAACTCACTCCTCTCAACTGAAACCCGTCGCTCGTTCGGTTCGGATCCGCGTCTACGCGCGCCAGGAGTAGTTTCTTACTCTTCTTAAAACTACTTTTACTCCTATTACTGCTATTCATAGTATCCTCCTCTGTTGTTAAATTATCGTACAACACCACCTTCTTCTCTTTCTCGTCCGTTAAAGTCCAAATCTTCATTCGGTACGCGATTATTTTTTCTCTTCCTCTTCTTCCTCTTCTCTCTTCCTCCTCGGCCACGGAAAGTGAATTCAGACGAAAAACGCATTCGTTTTTCATCTTCGAAGAAGCTCTAAAAACCACGTCTCCCGTTCGCTCGCACATCTCCAGCTCGTTTAGTATTTTCGTCTCTCTGTTTGCACTCATTTTTGCTCTCTTGTTGTTCACATCGTCGTCTGAATCGTCGTCCTTACGCAGTGGTTTCACGAACGCCAGCGGAGATACTCGAAGGAACGAAAAGTCGTTGAAAGTCTGCCGATGCTGTTTTTTTATCAACGCGCACTCGTCGAGGAACGTTTGCATCGATTTTGAGGAGGATGTAGAGGATGTAGTGTCGGTCGCCGTCATCGTTTGAATGCGAATCGGAGCAGACGATGACGACGACCAAGTGAAGAGTCTTGTTTTGTGTGGGAGGAGATGCCGAGCAAGAAAAATGAAGAATTCGTCCATCATGCTTAAAGGACTACACTAAAATACTATATATCTACTACTGAACAACAGTCTTTTCTACTATATTCTACTACGCGCATTTTATCTACTCGAGACTCTCTTCGTCGTCGTCGTCGTTTACGTCGTCTGAATCGTCGTCTAATCCTAAGAGACTCCAGTCCAACATCCGAAGCGTTTGCTGCGCAACCGTCCCGGGATTGTTCTGTTCCTCTATTTCATCCTCTGCTATTACGCGATGATTAGCATCATCACTTTTACTACTCGGTCGAACGAAACTTACGAGAATATCGGTCTCGTATTTCTTCTCCAGTCTGTGCACGTACATGGATATCGTGACCGAACGAGTGGAGTCTTTGCCTTCTTGGTTTTCCTTGGAAGGGACGAGACAGTTTTTTTCCTCGGCGAAGGATATCCACTCGCACTTATTCTTTACGTAGTCGTCGTTTACGTCGTCGTCGTTTTCCTTCTTCGGCTTTCCTTCCCGTTCCTCTTCTCCGTCATCATCTTCTTTTGGTAGCGTCAACGATAAATCTTCCATCTTCTTCATCGCCTCCTTCTTCGCGTCCTCGTTTTTGCCGTCTACGAATATCGCGCGTACGTCTGAGTGTACTTTCCTCCCAGATGAGAGTTCATATCTCCAATCTTTCGTTCTGATCGTTTTACTGTGACTATCATCATCATCCCTCGTCGCGATGTCCATCAATTCTTTCAAGTCCTCTAAGTAAAACTTTGCCAAGTTGTCCTCTTCTCTGAACTTTTGCGAGTGTACGCCAGTCACGTCGTCTCCGACGCGTTCCACAATTTCCACGCACATCATCGATGGGTGGTCCGAGTTGAAATCGCTAAACATTTCTTGGTTATCCGGCACTGGTCGGTAGTCAGAGACGTCCAGCCATTCCAGAGGGATCAAAGTTGTCATGCAGTTTCCAAAGAGTGGCACTTGTTTGTACTCTCTCTCTCCCTTATTACTATTAGTATTCGCCATTAGTATTATTGTTCTCAACTACCGAAACATCACACTGTTGTTTTGTTGTGTTTTCTGAAGAGAAAAAAGGGAAGCGAATTTTTTTGTCTTTTTGTGTCTTTTCTCTCGTTTTTTTTGTCTGTCGTTTTTGGTCCTACAGTCCTAAAACGAAGCTCATTCCTCACAAACAAGACCCACAGAAAGCATGCCGAAGAAACGTCGAGCGAACGGGAGAAACAAACCCTCCGGGGCCAGAGGACACGTAAGTTGTTTTACACAGAACGAACATTTGTTCATCTAGAATCGATCGCGAGTGTCGTTTTTATCGGTCGCGAGTGGATGTTTTCCGCGCGTGAACGATTTCGAGAGTCGTTTTTGCCCCCGGCCCATTGACGTTCAAACCCAAAATGAGCGGGTTTTGGAAAAGCGCGGAGATTTGCAAAGACGCAGCCGACGCGACGTTTTGTGTCCATTTATTTCCATCGAAACTGACTCGAACGATATTTTTTCATCAACATTCGAACAGGTCAAGAGAGTATTTTGCGAATCTAGCGGTGCGTTGGTGCCAAAAGACAAAGCCGTGAAGAGGTTCATCGTTAGAAACATGGTTGAATCTGCAGCCATTCGCGATCTCCAAGAGGCGTGCGCGTACGAAACGTATACTTTACCGAAGATGTACAGAAAGGTGCACTACTCTATCTCTGCTGCGATTCACAGCAAAGTCGTGAGAGTGCGATCCAGAGAGGCGAGAAGAATCAGAGAACCGCCTCGCAGAGCACCGAGAAAACAAGAGAAGTAAATCTCTCCTTCACCCTTGTCGTGATTGTTGTTGTAGTATTCTAAAAGATTTTACGACAACCCGACACGATTGATGGTATGATCGCACGTCCTTGTTTTGTAATGTTTAGCTGGAGAGAGTAAGAGACTTAGAAGAAAATGCGAATGTTAATATGCTCGCGAAGTTTTAGTAGCTTGTTGTTATAATATATTCGCATGTAGTTTACTATAATAAAAACGTATCGCGAAGCACACTTTTCGGGAGACGCGAGTTTAACTAATACTCAGCGGCGACCACGTTTGGTGCTCTCAACGGCACCATTACATCGACCGTAGGTTCAGCTAAGAGAGTTTCTGGCGCTACGTACTTGGGGACTCCGCCTCCAAAATCTCTGCTCACGCCGCCGTGAATAAAGTCCGCGCCGAAGATGGACCACGTGCCGATGGTTATGACCGAAATAACCGCTATTAAAGGCGCAAACGAAGCCGTGGACGTCACGGCGAGTTTCAAAAGTTCGCCCGCGCGCGTCGGAAATCCCTCTAAACCTTCGCTGTTTAGTAGTCTCGATTTTTTCAACTGGTCGTCTTCTTCTTTGTTCGCCCCGCCGTCGCCGTCCCCGCGCGGCTGCGCGAACCTCGGTGGAGGTTTTGGCGCCGCCGCCGAGTCCGACGATCCAAACGGAGATTTCACCGCTTTCGCTACGTTTGCAAACGGATTGCTACTGCTGCTGCTGCTCGTTCCTTCTCCGTTCTCGTCGTCGCTTTTTATGTCCGAAGCTTCTTTGATGCCTCTTTTTCTCAATTCCTCCGCGAACGACATCGAAACGTCACCGTTTTTTTCTTCTTCTCCTTTAGTATCATCATCATCATCATCATCATCACCGTTTGACGACGACGATTCAGACGATACTCGAACTACCACGAGAGATGATGATTTCCTTCTTTTGCTGATAGTACTGACGTTCGTTCCTCTGAATTGGATGTGTTTGTTTATGCTTTGTTGTTGGTGGTGTTGTCCTCCTTCGTGTGATGATGATGACGACCGGGAAAGATACGAATTTTGTTTCTTCGATTGAAACGAACGACAAGGAGAACAACATCCCAAACTCATCCTCCTTTGAAACCTCCGATTGAAAAAAGTGCTCGAAACACGACCACCGCAATTAAAGGAGTCAACGTTTTGTACCACGTGTTGTCGGTTTTGAGCGGCAAACATTTTGTACAGGAGTAGTTTTTTATGGGGAGCAAAAAACAGAGCGGGAAAAAAATCAAATTCCTGCGCACAAGACAAACATTTCATTATTCGCTATTACGCAAAGTGCGAGCGCTCAATCAAGTTTACAAAGGCATCTCGACGACGATTTTCCCTTTTTTCGACGCGTCTCCCAACGCTTTGAACGCTCTTTCCACGCTCTCCAAGCCGAGGAAGGGTCCTGATTGTTCGTGTTTCGTATCGTCGTAGACTTTCACGGATAAGAAACCTTTATCGACGAGGTATTCGATCAAATTCGTGGCATCGAAATCGTTCGCGTTGGCGTACCCCCAATCGTATCCGATGTCGTATTGAAGTCGAGCGAAGGCTTTTTCGCGCAAGAGCTCTAAAGACGCTTGGGCACCGCCGCGAAGAACGCCAGATTCGCCTATGAGTTGCGCCATGTCGCCGTGTAAGGTGATGTACGTGCCCGTACCTTTTTTCAGCGCTTTCGCGGCTTGGAACTTCGTTTTTGCACTTCCGACGGTGTCGATGGCGACGTCGAATGAAGGTTCGGCGTCATCGACGAACCGCGAATTCTTCGCCGAAAAGTTCTCGCCTTCCCTCACTTCGCTTGTTTTTCTGTCGCCGCTATTGTGGCTACTGCTACCACTACTATTGCTACTCGTTGTACTACCGCTACTACTACTACTACTACTGTCGCCGTGATCTTGATTCTTCATCTCTCCATCCTTCTTTTTGTTTTCGTATCCAATCACTCGCTCGACGCCAACGTCTTCCATCAACATCTGTTTGCTCGCTTTCCCAGCCGTCGCAACCACTGTCGACGCGAATCCGCTCCTCAAAGCTATCCTCGCCACGCACTCTCCAACCGCGCTCCCGCCGCCAAACACCAAAATCCTCTTTGGATCTTCCCTATCCACGCACCCGGTCGTTCTCAAGCACGCGTACGCCGTGTACGCCGCAAACGGTATCGCGCACGCCTCTTTATGCGTCAACCGTTTTGGTTTTCTCATCAACTGTTTCCGGTCGACGAGGACGTACTCCGCCATCGTCCCGTTCCTAAAATCCGCCGCCGATATCGCTCCAAACACCTCGTCCCCAATCTCAAACTTTCCTCCATCTCCTCCTCCTCTTCCCAGTTTCACGATTTCGCCGCTAAAGTCTTTCCCTAATCCAATGCCGCCTTTTCCTCCATCCAAGCGTGGAAGAAACTTTCCTAAATATCCGCGCGCGACTTCCGCGTCCAACGGGTTCACCGAAAACGCTCGGACTTTCACCAAAACTTGATTCTTCCCAATGTTCATCTTTTCTTCTTCTTCTTTGTTATTGTCGTCGTCATCGGCCCCCGAGATTATCAAGTGTTTGTTCAGCTCTGGAAACGCCATTTTTGTCTTTAGCTTCGTTTCTGAAAATCCTTCTTTTTCTTCTTCTTCTTCTCCTCCGACGACGTATTCTTTCAGAGTGATTCTTTTCCCGTGGTGGTGGTAACTCCGTCGACGATTGTTGTTGTGAAAAGTATTCGTAGTACAATACTCATCGCGCAGGAGGTGACGACAACACGCAAAAGTGGCAAAGGAGGAGGACGAGGCGCGATGACGCGTTGTCCTTATCATCATCATGCGTCTTATTCGTCGTCTTCTTTTAATGTTTCTTCTTCTTCTTTGACGGCAAAAAGTGACGTACGAAGCGAGAGAAAACTACTACTGCAGATAGAATAAGCTTAGTATTAGTATTAGTATTAAATTGCGGTGGTAAGATAATGATGATATTAAAGACGGTGAGAAGGACAAAAACGATCATAGATGCTTTACTCGGAAGCGGGCGCTTGTTCTTCTTGGGTGGTCGGCGTCGGTGCCGCGCGCTCGTTCTTGACCAAGTTTTCTGCGCCTCTGACGATTTTCATGCTGACGATTTCGTCGTCAACCTTCATGTCTCTCAACAACTCTTGGTTATCGACGACGTAACCAAAGATGGAGTATCTTCCGTCTAAAATGTTCGTACCAGACGGGGTCAACTCCGATTCTCTCAACAAAAAGAAGAACTGAGAGCTCGCGGAGTTGTTATCGGCTTCTCTTCTGGCCATGGCTAACGTGCCAAAAGCGTTGAACGGTAAGACTGGTTGTTCGCGGTACATGCCGTTTTCCTCAAACGTGAAATCGTATTCCGGCGCTTTTTTCTTCATGAACGAACTTTCAGGCATAATCTCCAACGGAACGGAGCGTTCTTTGCCCGTGGCTGGATCGATGTAGCCATCCACGCCTTTTGGCGCATTTTCTGGTTTCCCGGATTGGACGACGAAACCGTCCGATCTTTGGATTTTCATCCCGTCGTAAAATTTCTTCTGAATCAAATCCGTAAAGTTCCCAGCCGATACGGGCGCGTTGTACCCGTCCAAGACGATCGTGAGCTTACCCCCCGGAGTCACCGCGTTGTCTTTAATTTTCACCTCCATTTCAACCGTCGCTCGACCTTCTAATCTCGGCAACGTCGTGTCGTACGGCGCCGGCACTTGGTACGGAAACTCGTTCACCAACGCCTCCTCAATCTTCGTCACCAAACTCAAACACTTTTGCTGCGCGACTGGCACCTCTTGCTTATCTTTGTTCGCGACAATCGTTTGGAAATCTTGCAATTCTGTCCCTAAATCTTTCAAGTACTGTCTCACCTGGTCTTTCTTCGCCGAGGCCGTTTTGTCCACTATTTTGTTCGCGTCGTTCTTGACGATTTTCAAAGACTTGTTGACGCTTTCCTCGACGCCGGAAAATTTCACCCCCGGGACTCTCAAATCGTCCGAAATCGATTCCAACGCTTTTTGTATCTGGCGAATTTCTTTGCAATCGATCGGGAGTGAGTTTCTTAACAACGCGCGTGCGTTCGTCACCGGGTTCGCTTGTAACCCAGCGAGTTGAGATATTTGATTTTGATTATATTCGTACGCTTGCGCGACATCATCACCCACCAATGGCATCGTCGTCATCGTCAGCGACACGCCCAACGCCGTCGAAAGGGAGACGATTTTTTTCGCCATCGTGGTATTCTTCGTTTCGTCCTCGCGAGTCTTTTTCTTCTCTTCTTCTTCTTCGTTTTTGCCAGCAAAGCATTTTATTCTTCTTCTCGTTGATGATTTTGGTGACGACGACGACACGCGAGACGACGATGATGATGATTGTTTTTTTGTTCCTTTTAAAAGTGAACAACTTGTCTTCGTCGCCGAACGAGAGGTGGTGGTCGCAGTAAAACTCATACTCATCGCGTCTTCTTCGCGTTGCGTGCGTGTTAAAGTGTGCGTGTGTGTGTATTAATATAAAGTGTGTAGTGTATAAACACGAGAGAGGACAAAAAGTAAAGAGCTGTTATCCTGATGATGAATGATTGCCAAAGAGGATAAAAGAGAGAGAAAAGGAAAAAAAGTGCATAAAAAGAGGTGCCACGCAAAAACAAGAGAAGCACGAAAACACACTTTCTGCCAGAGCTCTAGAGAGAAAAGAGAAAAAAGTGAAACCAAAAAACTTCCAAAAAACTCCTCTTCTTTCTCCTGTTCTTCGTTAAAAAGAGTAATCATCTTTCACTCGAGGCATCTCTCTTACTCGTTCATAACTTACTTAAAGAGAGTATTCATACCATCATCGACAACAACGACAACGATAATACCTCTCTACTACCGGAACGACGATTCAGACGATGTCCGACGAGAATCAAAACAATACTAATAATACTAATAAAAACGCGTTCGATTGCCTACGAGCGATTGAGAATGCCTTTCCGAACAACGAACGGTTCACGATTGGCGATTTACACGCCATCGTTCCGGAGTTTCCCGGTGGCGTTAGTGGGTTACGACGAACGGTGTTTATTTGCGCTTCAAAGGTGGACGCGCTGGTGGAAACAACGACAACGACAGCAGCAAAAACGACGACGATGAAAGAACAACAACAACAACAACGAGAAGAAGACAAAGTCAAAGAAGAAGAAGAAACGAAAAAATACGAGGTGGTGTTTTCCTTCCCGAGACACTGTCGATCGGTCTACATGGCGCGAGATGCCGCTTTTCGCGCTTCTTTGTTGAGAAGGCGAACGTTTCGCGCGTTTTACACGTTTTTGCGCGTGAGTTTTAGCGTCATGTTGATCGTTTCGGTCGTCGTCGTCGCTTTAGCGTTGGTCGCGATGCTCATATTAGTTTTGGCAAACGGTCGTGGCGATAATCGCGGCGGGGGAGGAGGAGAGATCCCTTTGTTTATGAATCCAGGATACGGGCCTGGAGGAGGTGGAGGAGGAGGAGGTAACATGGATGGATTTTGGATGTATTTATACATGAGAGATATCATGTGGCTGTCGTATTGGGACGATTTAGAACGAAGACGCGTGTATTTGAATGGCGATATTTATAACAACGCGAACGTAGTAACGGGCGTTCCAGTCAAACCATCCGGTGGAAGAGGAGAAGGAAGAGGAGGAGGAGGAGGAGGAGACGACGACGACGATAATAGCAACAGTTACAACAACAACAATAATAGTAATTTTCCGGACCCGGAAATGTATCGCCGGTTGATGATTGCCGAAGAGGACGACCACGACGACGATATTGTCGATAAAAAGAAAGAGTTATCGTTCATCGAATCGATTTATGCGTTTGTCTTTGGGAGAGGCGATCCGAACGAATTTTTAGAGCACGAGCGGTCGAAAGCGATATCGCAGCTACTTCGCGCAAACCGAGGCGTCGTTTTCGCCGAGCAACTCGCGGCGTTTACGGATGCGTTCTTACTGTCGAAGAAAGATCGAAAAGGTATGCGAGGAGGAGGATCTCTTTTTTCCTCGTTCTTCGGTGGAAATAGACGCGATGTTAAAAAAGACGACGGGTCGCGCAGTTTAGACGACCGCGAAGAGCGACAGCACGAAGGATACGTGTTGAGAATTCTGGAACAGTTTTACGGTCACGCCGAGTCCGACGATTACGGAAGATTAATATACATCTTTCCATCTTTCCAAGTCACGGCTGAAGAGAACAAAACGGACGCGCAAATCGCAAAGTTTGCGCCTCCACCAATCCCACCACCGATTTATGAAAAACAAAAGCCAGTGTTCGAGTACGGAGTGAAAGGTCCGTTAGTCGTATTCACTGGAATATTCAACGTGTTTTTGTTGTTTCTGTTTTATCGCGTCGGCGGATTGGATTTTAAAGCGCCGAGACGAACAGTCACGAGAGCGCAATTACGACGATCGATGGGAAGACGCGGCGGTCAGTTTTCAGAGTCGCAAAACAAACTCTTAAATGCGGGACCAGACGACGAGGAAATCATTATCGAGCAACCTCCAGCTCTGGTTGCTTTCTTTGAGATTTTTCCAAAGCTCGCGCAATGGATGTACAAACCGATGGTTTATTACGCCATCTTTTTCTTTGCAGTTCCGTTAATCCGAGCGTTTTTTATTCAACGAGAGAACAAAGCAATCGCGAGACGAAACGCGATACGTAAAGTGAGAGCCAAAGAAGCGTTGTTAATGTGCGTGAAGGCGTGCGAGGAGAAGCGAGACTTGGCTGAGCGTAAACAAAAACGAAAGAGCGTTTTCACCGAAAACGGGTCCGTATCGAATGTATAAAAAAAATGAATGCGCGCGCGTACTGGACCAGAGAAGAGCAGCATTAAGAACGATAGCAATAGTAATAGTAGTAATAGTAGTAGTAGTAGCAGTATATTATATTATATTATAAGTACTTTAAAAGAATGAAGAAAGTACCTTGGAAAGCCAAGTTGATGAAGATGAAGTTGATGACCACCTTCGGACCTCCCAAAAATTCGATGAAATAATTCAACTGTCCGTATTCTGAGTTCTTCTCCATTTCATCTGCGCCGGTTAAATCGGTTCCAAAACTGGCGTAATCTTCCCCGTCTCTGTTCTCCGCGCCTAATCTGACCACAGATTGATTGAAGATGCGAAATCGGTTGTTCTTTCGCAACTGAAATCCGTCCACGTACGTTCCGTTGGTGGATCCCAAATCCGTGACGTATAACTTATTTCTCTCCATTTCGAGTTGGCAATGGACGCCAGAGACGCACGGTAACGGCACGCTCACGTCTACGCCATTTCCTTTCTCTCTCCCAATGATGAAAACGTCACCGTTTTTCAAGTTGATCTTACCCAAACGTTTCTTCGTCGTCGAGGAGTCTGGCGTTAACGTCCACTTCGCGGTGCTCGTATCTGTCGCTTCCATCAAAGCCGCCGCCGCTTTCGAGGACACTCTCTCCTTGATCGCCGTATCAAAATCTCGTTCGCCTTGCGCAGCTTTCGTCATTTGCACCGACTTGGACTTTTTCAGCATTTTCGCGAACGGGTTCGAGGTTTCCGTCGATTCTTCCTCCTTTTCTTCTTCTTCTTCGTACGCCGGCGTTTGCGTCGCGGCGCTGGCTTTCTTTTCTGGTATTTTAAACTTCGGGACAGAAAACTTTGGAATCAAATTCTCCGCCGCGGATGAAAACCCTTTGTTGTTCGTTTCCATCTCCTCTTCCATCTCGTCCACGGTGTTGTCGTAGTTCACGTACTCCTCGTCGCCTTCGTCTCGACTGATGAAGGCTGGTTTTTTCATTCCTTTCTGCAACATCGTCTTGAACGGGTTCGCGTTCTCGTCGTCGTAATCCGTCGACTCTTCTGGATACGCATCTTGTTCTTCTTCTTCTTTTTCGTCGTCGTCCCTGGATTTCTCCAACACTTGCGAGGCTTTCTGTTTCAAATCGTCGAAAAAAGCGGACGTTTTCACTAATCCATCTTTTCGTTCTCGACGTCTTCGGGAAAAGGATGATGACAACAAAGGTGATGATGATGATTTTTTAATAGCGCTGTTATTCGTATGAAAGCTATTACTCGCGCGCGCGCTCGACATCGTCGTCGTTTGAGAATTTACGACGACGCGCATCAGTCGCACGTTTTAAAAGAAGTTGTCTCGACGCGCTTTTCGGTGGTAGGAATAAAGAAAGCGTAGTTGTTGTTGTTGTTGTTGTTCTTTTGAAGAAGACGAAGAATATCTTTCTATCTTTCTCTCTGCACCAATCAACCAACCATCTTCACCAATCATACACCAATCATCTTCACACATAAAACTCGTACCGCTTCTCCTCTTTTTTTTTCTCGAACATGCAAAAAAAAAAAAAATTCAACAGATCGACGTTTTTTTGAATTTGCGCTTTTCCTCACAAGTCATTAAAAATAAAAGACAAAGAGGGAAAAAGAGGTTTGAAAACAAATAATAATGTCGTCCTCGGTGTCTTGCGCGCAACACCATCAACACCAACAATTGTCGTTCAGAGGCCGCGTCGGGAAGACCTCTTCGTCTTCCTCGTCGTCGTGCTCGACTTCTTTTTCTTCTTTGTCCAGAGGAGGAAGAAAAGCGACTTTAAAGTGCTTCGCCGGAGGAGGAGCGATTTCAAAACCGTGGGACATCCAGAAGCCCTGTAAGTTGGTTTTGGAAGACGGGTCGGTGTGGCAAGGGAAAGCGTTCGGGGCGGAAGGGACGAAAGTTGGAGAGGTTGTGTTTAACACCTCTCTGTCCGGGTACGTTTCATTCTCTCTTTTATGATACTCTTTTACTCTCTCTTTATTTTGTTATCATCGCGCTTTCGTCTCGTCGTCGTCACGTGACGTGTGAAAAGAGAGAGAGATCGGCCGCCCAAGCACGCAACGTTCAAATCTTCTTCGCATCAAAAACAACACAAAATATTTAAAAAATTTCCTCGAACACTGCTGACAATATCATCTTCTTTGTCTTCTTAACTCTTCCTTCCTCGTATTCATATTTGAACAACATTAACAACAACAACAGATACCAAGAAATCTTGACCGACCCGTCCTACGCCGGTCAGTTTGTGTTGTTCACGTGCCCGCACATCGGGAACGTCGGCATCAACCCGCTCGACATGGAATCGACGAAAGTGCACATGGGCGCTACTTTGGTCAGACACGAGGCCTTGAACGTATCGAACTACCGCTCGACGCAAACGTTGGACTCGTACTTGAAAGAGCAAGGCGTTATCGGGATTTCCGATATCGATACGCGCGCGATCACGGTGAGATTACGCGAGAAAGGATCGTTGAATGGCGTGGTCACGACGGATATGAGCATCTCGGACGACGAGTTGTTGAAAATGTCCAAAGGCTACGATATCGTCGGTAAGGACTTAATCGGTGAAGTGTGCGTGAAAGAACCGTACAAATGGGTCGATCCAACCGCGAGCGAGTGGGAATTCGCGGAAAAGGCGAAGAGCAACAAGGACAAGTTCAACGTCGTTTGCTTTGATTTCGGCATCAAGAATAACATCATGCGCCGATTGGCCTCGTTTGGTTGCGATTTGACCGTCGTGCCGGCAAACTACTCCGCCGAAGACGTCATGAAGTTGAACCCGGACGGGATATTGTTTTCCAACGGACCTGGAGATCCTTCCGCTGCCCCGTACGCGGTTGAAAACTGCAAGAAGTTACTCGGCAAAGTCCCGGTGTTTGGCATTTGCATGGGACATCAAGTTTTGGGACAAGCCTTTGGCGGCAAAACGTTCAAGATGAAGTTTGGACACCACGGAGGTAATCACCCGGTGAGAAATGAATTCACCCAAGCGGTTGAGATTTCCGCGCAAAACCATAACTTTGCCGTGGATTTGAACTCGTTGCCGAAAGAGGTGAAAGTTTCGCACTTGAACTTGAACGACGGCACGTGCGCCGGCATGGTTTGGGAAGAAAAGATGGCCATGACCATTCAATATCACCCAGAAGCGAGTCCTGGACCGCACGATTCCGATAACTGCTTCGCCCAATTCGTGGATATGATTAGAGCAAACAAAGGCATGGCTGTTTCGCGATAACAACAAAACATTTTCATCTTCAGAAGCATCATTAATAATCGTTGTTGTTAATATTATTATATTTTTATTCTCATTTTCACATTTGTTCTCGTCTCTGAATGAGACACTCGTCAGACAAAATTCTTCACTCAATACTGCGTATACTTCCACCGCTGAGAACAACAACAACAACAACAACAACAACAACAACGCGCAAAGAAGCACAGTAACGAGAGCGTTTCAGAGAGAAATGAAGAGCGCGATGTCACTCTCCTCCTCGAAAAAGAAAAAGAATAACAGCAGCATCGCAACACCATCAACAGATTCATCCGTGGAAAACAACAACAACGTGAACGACGACGACAGAAATCTCGCACCAACGAAAACTTCTTCAATCATGAATACTCAAAAGAACGTCCCGAGAGTGCAATCCTCGGACGCTTTCTTCTTGGGCAAAGGTGACTTTCTCAAAGTCGGCGAGGAACCGTTTCAACCAGATCCAGACGATCCATCTATTCGGCCGTTTCGAAGTGGATTTGAGCTGGATAAGAAATCGTTCGAACAAAAAGACGTTGAGTTTTTGGATTCGCCGAACGAACAACGACGACCGAAAACGCCCGAGCAGTTGATTTCTCTGCAAAAGCAAAAGAGCTCGATTTTGCCAGCTTTGTTGAATTGTTCTGGGGTCGTTCAAGACGCGTGCAATGCCATCGTGGACGACTCGTTCAATCGATGTTTTCAAATGAAAGACCAAAGGCCGTGGAACTTCAACTTTTACTTGTACCCTCTGTGGGTGGTTGGCTTTATCATCAGACACTGCATTTTACTGCCGTTACGATTCACGTGGTTGGTCTTATCGTTAGTTCTGTTCTTCTTGTTGTTCTTTATCGTTCATTACACTTTGCCGGAAAAGAGAGCGCAAGTGGTGAAGAGAAAGTTGTTGGAGTATTTAGCCGCGGCTTTCGTCATGTCGTGGACGGGCGTGATTAAATACCACGGACCGAAACCAACGAGGAGAGGCGGGTGCGTGTACGTGTCCAATCACACGTCCATGATTGATTATCACGTGGTCGCGCAAGTGTCTTTGTTCGCGTGCATCATGCAGAAACACCCCGGGTGGGTTGGGTTTATTCAAAACACCGCGTTGAAAGCAGTCGATTGCATCACGTTTAATCGAACCGATATCAAAGATAAACAAGCGGTATCGAGACGATTGAAAGAACACGTCAGAGATCCCACAAAGTTACCGCTGTTGATTTTCCCAGAAGGCACGTGCGTGAACAACGAGCACTGCGTCATGTTTAAACGAGGTGCGTTTGATTTAGGCGTCCCGGTATGTCCAATTGCGATTAAGTACGATAAAACCTTCGTGGACGCGTTTTGGAACTCTCGGAAACAAAGCTTTACCGCGCACTTGATAAAATTAATGTCCTCGTGGAGCGTCGTCGCGGACGTTTGGTTCATGGAACCGCAAACTATTGGAGAAAACGAAACGAGCATAGAATTCGCCGAACGCGTTCGGGCGATGATTGCGAAAAAAGCCGGCTTAAAAATGGTCGCTTGGGACGGAATGTTGAAATATTATCGACCGCATCCTCGCGAACGCACCGCAAGACAGAAAATTTTCGGCGAAAGATTTCAAACCATTCTCTCCACTCTTGGGTTCTACCATCACAGTCACAGCAGTCGAGAGATGAGTTACTCCGAATGATGATAGAGAATATTAATAATCAAACACGCGTAGCAACACAAACATATAGTAGAAAAGAGAGTTGTAAAAATAAAGCATATATATAAGTAGCAGACGACGAGCGTAACTTCATCACAATGCCGGCGCGTGCGCTTGTGTCTAACTACATTTCATATCATTGAGGCAGAGCGGCAGTCGCTTGTATCTCCACTAACAGTTGCACGCCTTCCTGTTTATACACCATGTTACTCTCCACGCACGCTCGCACCGGTTTCCCATCTTTGATCCACTCGTTGTATACCTCGTTCATCCCCGCGTAGTCGTTCTTGATATCTTTCACCCAAATCATGCATTGCAACAAGTTCGTCTTATCCGTCCCGGCGAGCGATAACAACTGGTCGATTTTATCGCACGTTTCTTTCGTTTGCGCTTTGATATCGGCACCTCCGCTCCCAACTTGACCGCTTAAATACACCGTGTTGTTGTGAATGACAATCTGCGACAACCGTGGATCTTCCGGGCCGAGTCGCTGGATGTTTGCGTTCCATTGCGTCGTACCATTTCTCATCGTTCTCGTTCTCGTTCTCGTTCTCGTTCTGAGCGACGACGATGATGATGATGATGATGATGATTGTTTTTTCTTCACGACGACGAATCCGACTTTTGACGACGACGACGAAGAAGAGGGAGAAGTTACGGCGAACATTTACGTTGTTGTTGTTGTTGCGCGTAAAGAGAAGTGAGGAGACTTCAGAGTAAAAGTCCCCCGTATCTTTTCCATTAAAAACAGACAAAGCACTTCTTTCACCAAATCGAAGAAGAAGGATGACGACGACGATGACATTTTCGGCAGCGACTGCTCGCGATGATGCGTCGTCGCTGAGAACGAGAAGACATCATTTACGTCGCACAACATTGAATAATAATAATACTAAACCATCATCATCGTCATCTTCATCATCATCGAGAAGAAGAAGAAGAAGAAGAAGAAGAACAATCATCATCACGCGGAGTTTCTTTAACAACAACAACAACAACAACAACAACAAGAAAGAAGAAGAAGAAGAAGACAGCGGAGACTTCATCACCAACTTAGTCGGGAAACTTTTCCCGGGGATGTTAGACGACCCAGAACCAGCCGGGTTGAAACGAATGACGAGAGAGGAGTGGCCGGACCAATGGCCGGCGAATTGCGAGGAATTTTTAGAACCGATGTCTGATATCGACGATACGAGAGAGTTGCGTTTAGTTCGAAGAGTTCTGAAGCAGACGCAAATGGAGTCGAAAAGATTGGGCATCGCGTACGACGCGGAGACGCACGGATGGAGTGGGTCGAGTTTTCACACGCAATTAGATGGACAAGGGTGCGGTTTGTTAATAGCGGAGACAACCGACGGGGTGGTGTTTGGCGGTTATAATCCTAAAGGTTGGGTCGGATACGGAGAGTGGGCGGACGCAATCAGCGCGTTTTTGTTCGTGTACGCGAGAGGTACGAAAGAGAATCCAACGAAGTGCGCGAAAATCGGAGGCAGCGGAATGGCAATCATCGACGAGGCGGGTAAATCGCCTCAATGGGGACCGGATGGTTTGAAAATCCAGCTCGAATCGAAAATGGCCGCGAGTCGACTCGGCACGTACTACGGAAATGACTCAGACCCGGACGTTTCGACGAGTTTATTCGGTACGGTTGGAGGTGGCAGAGGATCGTCCAAAAGTACGACCGTGCGCTTGAAGAGTTTAAGAGTGTACGTGAAACTCGAAGACTCGGAATTGGAAAAGAACTACAAACCAAACGCGTTGCAGTTTCAAGAAGGCGAGCTCGAGAAACTCAGAGAAAACGATTGATAAAATTTTGAGAGTTTCGTTCAAATTGAGTTGTATTATTAATATTGACGGTGCTTTTGTGCGTGTTGTTGTGCGGCGCGCGTACGATTGTCTCTCCTATTATGTGTTGATGATGGTATAAATAATATTGGTAATTTTTTTTTTACAAAGAGACTCGTCGTGCGTGAGAGGACCTATCTCTCTGCTCTGTTTTCTTCACGTATCATACACACACGCAATAAATAATAATATTGTTTTTTAGTTTTTTAAAGGAAGAACAACAACGCTTTCGAAAATATTAAGCCTTGGAGTCGAGTTCTTTCTCGAAGTTGTACGCGTTTCCGCCGTGGTGGGAGGTGTCCAAACCAACTTCTTCCTCTTCGACGGGAACGCGAAGCATGCCGGCGTACTTGAGCACGCCGAACAAAACGGAACTGGTGAATCCGACCCAAGCGATGATGGCGAGAACGCCGGCGATTTGGTTGCCGAGTTGTTTACCGCCGCCTCCGTATAAAGCGCCGTAGTCGTCGGCACCGCCTTCGGCTCCGTAGTCGTTCAAGACGTACTTTTGCTTGGCGAATAAACCGGCGGCGATGACGCCCCAAGCGCCGCAGGCACCGTGGACGGAAGAGGCATCGAGCGGATCGTCGATTTTAAGCTTCCTGAGAAGCGCGCTGAAACCGTAATAGATGGCTGCACCGATCGCTCCGATGAGCGCAGCGGCCCATGGTTCGATTACGACGCAGTTACCGGTGATAGAAACGAGTCCGGCGAGGATCCCGTTACACATCGGCCCGACGTCCAAAGACTTTGTGAAGCCGTAGTGGATGGAAAGCGCCGTGACGCCGCCAGCCGCAGCGCCTAACGTCGTCGTCACAGCAACACGCGCGGCAGTTTCCATGTATTCAAACGCGAGCGTACTGACTGGGTTGAAACCGTACCACCCGAACCAAAGGATAAAGGTACCGAGCGCGACCAAGACGGAGGAGTGACCGGGCATATCGATGCACTCTCCCGAGGGAGAAAATCGACCAGTTCTCGGACCGAGAAAGATAGCACCGACGAGCGCAGCTACGCCGCCAGTCATGTGAACGATCCCGGAACCGGCAAAGTCAATCATACCGTTCGCGCCGAGATACGGCTCAGTGCCGGTCCACGGAGAAAGCCAACCGTGGGCACTCCAGCCCCAGTTGACGACAACTGGATAAATGACTCCAGTTAAGGCAGCCGTGTACGCTAAATACGCGCCGAATTTGCACCTCTCGGCGACGGCACCAGACACGATGGTCGACGCGGCAGCCGCGAACGCCCACTGAAACATCCACCCGGCATAGTAATGGCCAGAGCCAGCGTTCCCGAGTGGCGCGAGCTCCGCCGCTTTGTTCATAAAAACATCCGCGCCGTTTCCGACGAACCCGTTACAGTCGCTGCCGCCCTTGCACGAGTCCTTTGTCCCGTACGCGAGGTGGTACCCAATAAAATACCACACGAGCGCGCCGAGGCACCCATCCATTAGGTTTTTAATCAGGATGTTTTTCGTGTTTTTCGCGCGAACTGATCCGGCTTCGAGAAGCGCGAATCCAGCCTGTTAAAGTTTAATAATAACACGACGGTTCGTGGTTGAGAAAGAGAGTCAGTCAAAATGTCAATTTTTTTTTCTTTCGAAAAACAACCACAAAAAAAATTTAAGTTTTGCGGAAGACTGAAAAAACAGTTCAAAAACGACGCTTCAATCGCGTCGTTTCTGAGCACTTTTTTAAAATATCTCCCAAGCGACGCCAATTTGTACGGAAAAAAAAAGACGGATGATACGAGATGAAGAGGAAATCATCGCTTACCTGCATCAAAAACACCATGTACGCTCCGAGGAGCAACCACAGAGTGGTTAAGTTGCTTAAATTTGTATCGGCATCCGTCATGATGTCGTTGTTGTTCTCGTTCGTTGATAATAAATTTTGTTAATTCTTTTCCGTGTCTGTTCGTTATCAATTATGAATTGTGGATAATGATTATTGAGAAGAGTTTATGCACGCGCGGGTGTGAGTAAAGAAAGAAAGAAAGAAAGAGAAGAAGAGTGTTCTTCTTCTTCTTGAACATCATTCGCGCGAACGACTGCAGAGAGAGAAAAAGACGATGATGCGCGCGCGTACCTGCAGTGTGTGTGTAAATGCTGCTTGTGCGGAATGTATAAATATTAATGACGTTTTCTGCAGAAAAGACAAAAAAGCAGTGAAAGAAAGCACTATTTGAAACCACCGCTTTTTTGAAACGACGGAAGAGAAGAGAGTTGACTTTTTTTTTCCACCACAAAACGCAGCACGAGTTTTCATCTCACGATCTCTCGTTCGAGAAAAGAAAAAGAGATGAAAAAAGGAAAATTTTCGACGAGGGTTCGCAAAAAGTAAAAAAACTTGTCTTTCGTGGTGTCTGGAGGACAGAGGAGGAGGAAGAAAAGAGAGAGAGAGAGAAAAGACTTACACAAAAACAACACAAAACAGAAGGAAGAGAGAGAAAGAAAAAAGAAACGAAAAATTATGCGTCTTCAACGTCGGTGTGGGTCGTGCGTGAAGAAGGTGATGAACACCTTAACGTCGACGACGACGACGACGGCTGTGATGGGAGGAGGAGTATCTTCTTCTTCGTCTTCGCGGAGAAGAAGCTCAGTCGGAGGCGCGTTTCTGTCGTCGTCGATTCTCGAAGAACACCAACAATTTCAACACCGTCGATCGATGGGTCTTTTTGCAACATCTTCATCTTCATCGTCGTCTTCTGCTTCTGCTTCGGGGTTGGTAGGGAAGATGAGACTGATGTCTACTTCTTCTTCCTCGGATGATGGTGATGGTGACGAGGACGGCAAAGAGAGCACGTCAGTAACAACAACAGAAACAGAAGGAGGAGATACGTCCACCTCTCAAGAAGAAGAAGAGAATGAGGAGATGAAGGCGAAGAGCGAAAGCGAGAGTTTAAGTGCGGCTACGACGCCGACGACGACGACTTCTACTTCTGCGCCGCAGAAGCGAACCCTTAAAAAATTCGTTCCAATGTTCAAACGTGCGAAAGAAGAAGGCTTAAAAGACGACTCGGGGCATCTAGGTTTACGAAACCTTCCGCAAGGCGTCGCCGCGAACGATCTCAGGAAATTGTTCTCCAAGTTTGGCGAGATTCGTTCGGTGAAGTCTATTCGCCCTGACGGTGAAAAACCGAGAGCGCATATCCGATTTCGATCTTTGGCGGATGCCGAGAAAGCGTTGGAGGCGTTACGAAGCGAGGAAGGAATTATGATTGGACCGAGTAAGACGCCCGCGGAGATAAAATGGGAAGGACGGCTTAAACGAAAAGAAGAAGGAGAGGCGGCTGGCGAGGGAGAGGAAACCTCACCCTCTTCCGAAGAAGATGTTGTTGGCGGCGACGATAAGAATCACGACGGCATGAGAAAGATTAAAGGAGAAATATACGATCCAACGAAGCCGAAGCAAAGTGAGGTTGTGGCTGAAATGCGACGCGAGAGGAAAGAGGGCTCGTATGTGGTTAGAAACACGAGGATCGTAAATACGCAGGAGTCTGAACCTTTAATACGAACAGTTCAAGAAGAGAAGGAGGAACAAACGAAAATGGTGGTACATAAAGATCCTCTGGAAGGTATTGATACGTCGGGCATGACCCCGTTAGAAATTCGAAAGTTGACTTTGCAAAAAAGACGCGAACAACGCCAAGAACACTTTGCGAAGCAAAAAAGAGTAGCAGAAATGAAACAGAAAGTCATGAAGGATATGAGAAGCGAGCGTCTAGCGGATGGAGCCATGAGAGCGAGAAGTTACGTGCCACGATACAAAAGAGACGGGGATGGGAATGCGCTCAGTGCGAGTGATACCGATGTCTCGTTGCCTTCGTTGCAAGTTCGCGACCAAAGAACACGAAGAGCCGCAGCGTTTGGTGGAAAAACGTTTGAACTGAGAAAACGTAACGCGGCGGCAGGCGCGGGGCAGCAGCAAGGTAGGCGAGAAAAGAATCCCGAAAACGATCGCATAAAGCGACTACTTCGGGAACGTGTTGATGCGGCAAAGAAGATGCAGACGGATGGTGTTGAACTCGACTACGACGTCGCCAGACTCGAGAAGGACATGCAGATGCGATTCGGTGAGTATACGAGTTGGCCGGTTGGTATGGACCAGAAACCGTGGATTTTTGGTGAAAAGGATCCAAACGAAGACGTATCACCGGGAGATTATTTAGATTCAAAGAAGGCTTTTGTGATGGAGCAATTGAACTTGACCTCAGATTCGCAATATGAAAGTTTAAAGAAGGATTCTTTGGAGGAGTTTGAAAAGATGCTCGCGAAGGAGAAGTATCGAACGGAATCATTCGGAGAATCGCCGGCGGAGGATGTCTTTGAGCACAGAAAAATCATGTTTGATATGGCTCGCGGAGCCGTCGACAACGAAAAAAATCCTTTGCATAAGTTTGCGCAAAGAGCTGCGTCCATTTTGGATGCCAATCCGGGATGGAGTTTCGGTAAGAAGAAAAAACTTTTCGATCGATTATCGATCGATGCCAAACAGTTCGACGATTGGGAAGAAGAACAAGATGAAAGTAGCACGAACCAGAAGCAATAACTAGTTTACAAATAGAACGCAATTAGCACCTCGTAGTCATTCAGCAATGTTTTCGTAATGAGAACTTTGATTAAATAGAATAAATAGTAATAATAAAACATTTGTACAGGGGTGTGACTTCCGGGAGCGCACTCATTTATTTACTCAGCAACGAGCGAACGGAAAACTTTTTGCTCCCAGGAGCTTCATTAACCAAACCACCCTCGATATCTCTACTTTTTGGCGACATTTGTCCCGTGGTAGAAACTGCATCGCTCGCACCATAGCTAGATTTCGTTTGAATACCGAATCCACCAGTTTCTTGGGTGGAGGAAGCCCCTTTCCCGTTGGACACTTCTCGGAAAAACGGAGCTTTTGGATCAAACGTAATACCGTGGTTGAACTTTGGCCCGTATTTCTGCGCGGTTTCCACCAAAATTGCCAACGCACAAACCGTCAAGCACACCGCACCGAGCATTTTATACGAGGAGGTATCAAACGCATCCAATTGTTCCCGCCGTGACTTCGGCGTCTCCTCTTCGAGAGCTCCCATCGCCGCCTCATCAGTGTCTTCGTCATCATCATCTCTCGCAGCGGAGACTTTCTTCGAGGATCTAGAAGCGTGTTTCTTATCAAATTTTCTGCCTTCGCGTTCAGCTAATACATCCTCGTAATCATCCGACTCCGAGTACGAAGAGCTCGATGCTACCGTGTCGTCTGATGCCGGAGAAGAGGAAGTCCAACTGCCAAACAACCTCGCAAAAATTCCTTTCTTCTCCTCCTCTGGAACGTGCTCGTACTCGTCGTAGTCACCATCGTCGTGATGCACGATAATTTTCCCGTGCTTTCTACTCGATGGTTTCTTGTTCAGCTTTTCGATTTTTCGAAGAATCGCTTGTCGTTCTTTTTCTGCCTCCGCACCGTCTGAACTCTCCGTGATCAGAGGCTTGACCGATTGTTCCGAAGCTTTGTTGTTTACAACACCGGCTTGGGGAGTAAACTTCTTCGAGTGATCGCTAACATCCATCGGGACGTCGACTGAAGTCGACTTATGTTTGCCGAGTGCCGGTAATACGGTTGAAATCCAAGATCTCTTTTCTCGCGGTGCGCCCAACGTTGGAATCGCCAACGGAGGTTTCGGCGCCAACTCTTTCGGTACGCACGTGGAAATCGGTCCGACGTTGATAACACCTTCTCGATCTCTGCAAGTGTACCTATTGTTAAAAGCCCAAGCTCCATCGAAGATTCTTCCCCACTCGCCATTCTGAACAGCGTCGGCAGCCAAACCCTTCCACGTGTGAATCGGTTGCTGGAAATTCTTCGCTCCGGTGAACATGTAAAACATGTCTTTGACCTTGCGAACATCCCAACGCTCCAACGGTTGATTGAAATCTTCGGCGTGCGCAAACATCGAACGCATGGTCGTAACGTGCGACACATCCCAGTTGATAATATCCTTGTTAAATCGACTCGCTTTTTGGAACATATTCGACATATCCGTCACTTTGCTCGTGTCCCAGGCTCCGATAGGTTGGTTAAACGAGGTCGCACCTTCGAACATGTTATTCATGGTAATCACGTTACTCGTATCCCATTTCGTAATGTCTGCGTTAAAGTCTTTGCGATCTTTGAACAGATTTTCCATGTTGCGAATTTGACTTGTGTCCCAGTTTGGCATAGTGCCTCTTCGAGAGGTCTTCGCGTATTCATGACATTGACCATCAACCGGTGCTTCCTTCAAACAATCTTCAATACCAGCTTTAAACCAGTTGCATCCAGACACTGGCCCGTGAACGGACATGCCTGGGCACGAGAAACTTTCGAGGAAGTTCTGCGCGTCCTCAAAAATTTCGTGCGCAGCAGCTTCCGCTGCTGGACCTTTCCACAGCGACAAGTCAAAGTTGAAACTTTGCGCATGTTTGAACATGTACGACATGTCCGTAACTTGTCCGACATCCCAATTCCCAACATTTTGGTTGAATTTAAGCGCCGCGTAAAACATACCCGTCATATCTTTCACATTCTTCGTGTTCCACCGACTTAAATCTTGGTCGAAGGTTTGCGCTTCGTAAAACATGTGCTTCATGTTTGTTACCTGCGAAACGTCCCAGTTGGACAAGTCCTGGTTAAATTGCCTCTTGTACATAAAAGCACCGGCCATGTTCGTCACCTTCGACGTGTCCCATTCAGAGATGTGTCCGAAGTACGAATCCGTGCAATCACCTTCCGGAGACTGACGAAAGCACGCGGCCAAAGCAGTTTTGAATTGCTCCGGGTGCGAGAATCCGGGGTGGTTCGCCACCGGTTTCTGTCGTTGAGCGCTGCCGAGCATATCGACATCCGTGCGATCGACTTTCGGCTTGTCGTGAACGCGAGGATAGTCGTAATCGATAGAACCGTCTGGTTTTCTGTGCGTAATTCTTTCGACCGAAGCAGCTTGTTCCTCGTCCATCGTCGACGCTTTTTCTTTCGCGAGCCACGGATTGACGTCTTTTTTAGGCACGACTGTTTTAACCGCGTTTTGCTCCTCCTCGAGATCGTCGTCGATGATTTGTGCACCTTCTCCAGCTTTTGCAACGTTGTCTTCGTCTTTCCAGAAGCCTTCGTCTTCGTCGTCTTCGGAGGCTTTCTTTGCAGGTGCGGATGATGACGCAGTAGCCGCACCGACAGACACAGACTTTTTGGCGTTCGGGGCAGTCATTCCCGCCGATTCCTTCACGTCGTCGTTGTCGTCGCCCAAATTCTCTAAATCTTCATCCTGAGACGGCCAAAATGCTTTTGGAGCTTCCTCCGCTTCATCCACTTCCACGGATTCTTGCTGTTTCGGTTGTCTTTCTTCCGCTTGCTGTTTAGGAGACGACAAACTTTTACCCTCGGTGACGAAAACATCCTTTTCCTCCTCGAAGCTCGCCGGCTGTTCCATTTGGACATTTCCCACTCGGCGTTGCTCTTGTCGTTCGTAGATATTGTTGTTGTTGTTGTTATTGTTATTGTTATTATTATTATTGTTATTGGTGGTGGTGGTTTGAGCAAGCGCCTTTTGTACGATCAAGTCTGCTTTCATCGTCGCCTCCTCGAGCACTTTCTTCGCGACGCCTTCCGCTTTCTTCTTGGCGTTTTCAACGACGCGATCGACAATTTTTTGCGCGTGTTCGTCCGCACTCAGCGCATTCGCCGCATCCTGGTGAATATCTTTATTTTGTTGTTGTTGTTGTTGTTGTTCTTGTTGTTGTTCTTGTTGGCGTTGTTCTTGTTGACGTTGCTGGCGCTGTTTCTCTTCCGCCCGCGCTCTTGGATCCGCGAGCGCATTCGCCGGTACCGGCCAGCTCCCGCCCTCGTCGTTGTTGATCGTGTTGCCATCGCCATTTGAAGCACCATTATTCACAGTAAAAACATTAGCATTCTTCTTCTTGCTCAACTCTTCTCGCTTCTCTCTCTCCGCGTCTTCTCTTTCCTTTTTCTCATCCTTCGAGCGTTGCATTTCTTTCGCCGCTTCTTGTTTCGTTTGCGTCAAAGACTCCTCCAAAGCTTTCTTTTCCCTCGCGGTCGCTTTCAATTCTTCCAAAAGCATCTGTTTTTTTACCACGGGGAGTAAAGCCTCCTCTTTGTTGTTATTACCGTTTGTGTTGCTCAAAGTCGAACCTCGCTTCGTCGCTGTAATTTGTGGAACGCGTTCTTGTTCTTCTCGTTGTTGTTGATCAACTCGTGCGACTTCTTCTTCTTCTCCGATCGCTGCGAACGTCCCGTCGTCCGGGGTCCTCTCATTGCTCGTGCCGTCCAAAACCACCGGCGAGTCGTGACTCCTCGTGGTGGTCGTCTGCGCCGCGCTCACGATGTTCGCTCCACCAGACCACGCGTGCGCGTCTTTCACCAATCCCCCACTGGCCGCGGCGAGGACACAGACCGCCCCGACCGCAGATTTCATCGAAATCATCTTCAACAAAGACGAGGACGACGACGCTCTTCTCGTCGCAGCGGCGGTAGTATTCTTCTTTCTTCTTCTGTTGTGATGCGCCTTCATCGTCTCGTTTTGTGCTTCTCGCGCCTGCGAACCCAAACAGAGAGAGAGAGAGAGAGAGAGAGAGAGATGCTCGTACTCTTAAAAGTGTGGTCGAATGTGTCACCTCCACTCTGATGGATTTGTGCTTTATTCCTCTTTCTTTTCCGCGGCCTCTTTCTTCTCCCTCGTCAAATTTCTCTCTCGTCCTTTTTTGTGTTTTTTCTTCGCGTTTTTCTTCTTTTTTTTTTTTGTCGTCTCTCCAGCTCTCTTCTTTTGCTTTTTGTTTTGTTTTTTTTTCAAGCATCGAGAAAAGAACAGATTTTTGGCAAAACAGCTGCTGGATTTTGGAAAGACCACGGGAACAAAAGAACACGACGACGACTCTCGTACGTTATTCTGATACTATAATACTCTACTAACGCAAAAGGGCAAAAAAGATGTCCGATGAGACTCGTCGTTTAGCCTCTTCTTTGTCTTCTTCTTCTTCGTCTTCTTCTTCGTCTTCTTACGACGACGAAAACAACAATAACAAGAAAGAAGAAAAGAGCGCGATGATGAAGATGAAGGAGTCGACCAACTTTGAACGACGACTGAGAGAGACGCAGAAAACTTTGGTGAAAGAACGCAGGCAGCGAGAAATCACCGAGGCGGTGTTGGAAGAAACGACGAGAGCGTTGGACAGCGTGAGACGAGCGTCGATCGTTTTAGCCGCAGGAGCGGCGAGTTTTAAGACGACGAATAATGGTGGAAATGGCTCCAACACCAATGTTCAGCCCGCGTCTGCATCATCGAGTGTTAAATTTATGACCGTCGGACGAACGTTAAAAATCCTCTCGAACGGAGGTAAAGGCGCGGAAGAGACGATTGAGGATTTACTGAGCGAAATCGAACGGTTGAGGAACGAGTTGGAGACGACGTCGCTGAAATACGACGAGCAAGACGCGGAATTAGCGGCGACGAAACAACAACTTCGAGCGAAAGAGGCGTATATTAAAGATCGAAGACAAAACGTGGTGGAGCTGAAAATGGACATACGAGAGGTGACGAGTGACGAGCAAATTGAGTTCATAGATAAGACGAGAGAAGTGTTGAAGGCGGCGGTGCATTCGAGTTTGCAGATTGAACAGCTCAAGAAAATGGATCGCAAAAGGACGCAAGCGCTGGCGAAACTGGTCGAACACATGCAGATGCAACGAGACGCTTTACAGTTGAAGTTGAACGATTTAGGATTTAAGGACACGTCGGAAGATGACGCCATACACGAGGCTATGATTGCGAAAAAGTTTCACAACGCGAACGATGGTGGGAAAGAAGAGCCGGTGAAAACGCCGAGCGGGAAAACTTTTTACGTCACGCGAATAAAAAGCTCCTTATACGAACGTCTGTTTGGAATTCATATTTAAGAAGAAGAAGAAGAAGAAGAAGAAGAAGAAGAAGAAAATTTAGATTTAGATTTAGAGAGGTAGAGATTCTATACACTTACCAAAATAGTAAAAGTAGTACAGCTATAGAGTATTTAACAACACGTATTCAATTACAACACGCACGTCGCGTAAATCATCGCGTGCGTCGCTTGCAACAATAAACTCGAAAACGCCGTGCTCGGGTACTTGTTCCAACAATACTCCAAACACAACATGATGCCGCCGTTCCTCATGCATTCGAAAATCATATTAATATTACCTTTACGATGTATCAACGACGTCCGATTGAATAAAATCAACGGTAATAAATTGAAATACCACGAGTAAAACTGATAGTGCAGACTCCGAGCGCACAAAACGCCAATAAAATTCCCTTGCGCCAACATCAGCGCCGCGTCGTTTTCACTCGGATACTTTATTCTTTCCAACTCTTTGTCATTATCATCATCTGAGCCACTCTTTTCGCTATTCCTATTTTCTATTCCACTCCTTCTACTTCTCGTACTACTACTACTGCTACTACTTTTACCACGAAACGCAGACGAAATATCTCTCTTTGCGATGCGAAAGAAGTTTCCAAAGAAATCCCAAAAGAACCTTTGCTCCTTTGCTCCTGGAGGAAGATTTCGTCGCCGGAACCATTTTCTGTGCGCGGCGACGAAAAGCGCCGCGACGTGCACCGAGAGTAATCCATGCGCCAATTCTTTCGAAACGAAACAATCTTCGCTCAAAAATTTAAAGTTCACCGTCCATTTATACGTAAACACGCGCGTCAGCTCAAACGCTCTCGCCAGATAACTCTTCGGAAACGTCAACAGAAACGGCAGCGCTAACGCGACTTGTACGCCCACGAAAACTATTACGCATAAAAGTATCTCCCACAGGGTCTGTCCGTATCCGACTAAAAGCACGAGCGCCGGTGGAAGGTACAACAACGCGTTCATCTTAATCGAAGTTGCCACGGAAAGCCAGGCGAAACCTCTCAAACACGCGCGTCCATTATTTATCGTCATCTTCTTCGCCTTCTTCTCCTTCTCCTTCTTCGCGCCGTCCATAAACGCCAACACCGCCAAGTGACAGAAAATTATGCACACGCCGTCGTTGAACATTCTCAGCGTAAATATTGAGTGCATCCGTTTACTCAAACACGTCGCCGCGTAAAACGCAATCGGCACTTTCCCACTTCTTTGCAAAATACGTAGCGCTAACCACTGATTAAACACGTACAAAAACGCAAACAAAACTTGCGCGTTTCTCACTTCTTCTCCTGTTATCCATCGTATGAAGCCGTAACAGTAGACAAATCCGGCTGGATACACCAAAGGTCCCGTGTGTCCTCCTAGCTTTCTGTAATCGTACTCTTTGAACTTGAAAAATCCGTCCACTTCTTCCCCGTACGCGATCCAATCGATTTCCGTGTAACTGACGTATTTTATGATCAAAAGACTCAACGCAAGTTCGAAGATGCACAAGAGAGAAATCATCATTATTTGAGGAGAGGTCTTCCCTCTCGTCGTCATCTCAACGCATTCGTACGAGAGAGAGAGAGAGAGAGAGAGAGACCAACAGGAGAGACGAGTGTAAGTGTGTTTGTTTTGTAACGAACTTTTCTAACGATTTTCCATTTCTTTGTACGCTTCAGAGGGGGGTCAAATGTTCTTCGTTAAAACGAGTTTTACTTTCAATAGTAGTATTAATACTACTCATTCTTCTACTTCTTCTCGGTCTTCTTCTTTGAGACGCGTTTTGTCATCGTCATCGTCACGAAAAGCGGCGACGAGTAAGAATAGGACGACGACGAGAATTATTCGGTGCGAACAACAAACGGTGATGCGGGAAATTAAAGTGTGCACGAAGAAAGAGTGCAGACGATTAGGGTCGCAAAAAACGCTCGAGTTTCTGGAAGCGCGAGGAGAAAAGTTTAATTTAAAAGTCACCGCGGTGAAGTGCCTCTCGGAATGTGGGATGGGACCGAACGTGGAACTTCCGTGCGGAACAATCTTGAACAGAGTGAAAGGAGAGGAGAGCTGCTTGAAAGCTTTGGCGAGAACGGTGAACGAAGGCGAGGAGTGCGGCGCATTTATGTGACGTAGGAAGAGGGTGTGAGTTCGCGTTTAAATCCGTTGTTGTTACTTCGCTGTGTATTGTTATATTTGTATTTTATTTTGCCTGTTTATATTGCCTGTCTACGCGTCATCAACTTCTTCTTCATCGTTATCGTTTTCATCATCACTAATGTCCGCCGCCGCCGCCCGAGCTTTCTAACAGCCCTCTCTCCTTCAACTCATCTTTCAAAATCTTCGCCCCTGTGACCATAAACAGCGTCTGCCAAATGCCTAAACCGACTCTTGGAACGATCCCGCGAAACAACCCGCCGACGCCGTTCTCTTTGACGATGTCCTTCATCACGCTCACCATGCTCCCGGTTTCTTGTCCCAAACTCCCTCTGGTTTGCGCTTCTATTCGAGCGACTTCAAACGGATGGTTCCAACACGCCATCGTCCCGCCAATTACCCCGCATATAACTTCTTGTCCTTTCGTCATCTTCACTTCTTTCGAATCGACGTCCGGGTACCAAACCGCCTTCGCTTTCTCGCGAACGATTTCGGTGAAACCTTGACGACTGGCCCAGTTCGTCGCCTGTCGAAACGCGATGGCGGTTCCTCCCGGGTAAAACCCTTTCACTCCAGATCTCGCGTACGTTTCCTTTATTCTCTCCACGCTCGATTTCCCGGACGGATCGTT
>JACLAB010010422.1_pt1 | contig 31547 bp, 25 predicted proteins | sample 8027921 | NCBI WGS metagenome assembly JACLAB01 (sample SAMN15725117, study PRJNA655200) | protist metagenome | isolation source: fluorescence activated cell sorting (FACS) single amplified genomes of... | place: USA: West Boothbay Harbor, Gulf of Maine | collected 2000-07-19 | reverse complement strand
GAGCGCGCTCCTCACAAGATGTCGCAAATACTCGCACCCGAAACAGAGCGACAAAGGCGACTGCTCGAGGATGAACTCGGACGGCCGCTGCACGCGCTGCGCGATGATGAACACGCTGAGACAGATGAAAAGTTTCGTCGCGATGTCTTCAAGTACTTCGAGTGCGCCAGAAGGTTACTTTCCAGCACTTCGCTTCGAGAGTACATCGCATCCAGAGGCGGAGAAACCATCACGCTCTTGCTCCCGGACAATCTGACGCTCAAACAGGTGATGGAAGAACTGCAAAAGTACGAAATCAGCAGTACGCCGGTGATTCGCGAGAGCGAAGGCTCGTTCAAATTCATCGGTTGGGTGACCGCTTTTGATTTTCTCTCGACGTTAGTGAGCGAACTGGTAGCGTTCAAGCCGGTTCCAGCAGATTTGGCGAGTCAAACGGCGAAACTGTGTGGGACCCCGCACGTGCATTCGGCTTGGGGCGTTCTGAGAAAGGCGGTGCCAACGGTGACGTCCTCTGAGCGTTTGGTTGGAATCGACATTGATGAGAGAGTGGTCCAGTTGGACAATGCTCGGCGCCGATATATTGAATCCATCTCTGCGGAGGATGTGGACGAGGCTTGCCGCAGAACGCTCGCCAAGACGCTCGCAGAGGCGCGAAAAGTAACGCACAGTGAGGAAGACGGTAGAATGATCAATCGTGTCAAGACGTCGGACTCAGACATGCTCGATCTCGTTCGATCCGCAATGCTCCGACACATCGTTTCTCCGGGGGATATCGTCGCGCCTCGCAAGACGAAGCCCTGCCATAGAGTGTGCCTCTACTCTGTGAAAATACACGAACAAGACGGAAATGAGAAAATGTACATCGAAGATATGATTTCGCAGACGGACGTCGTCGAGTTTTTGTACGCCAACATTGACAAGCTTGAAGAACTACAACGGTTTTCTCTGTCATCTTTGGGACTCGGCGCGCGCAAGAGACATCGAGTGTTCCCCGATTCAGACGTCGTCTGCGCTTACCCCACAGATCGACTCTTTGATTGTTTCTTCCGTATGCACGTCGCCGGGCTCTCCGTTCTCGGCGTCATAGATGAACCGAGAGGGAACTTGATTGGCACGCTCACGACGAACGATTTGGCCGCTTTGGTCACGTCGAAGTGGGCCGACGTCTCCCTGCACGACACAGTCGAAACCTATCTCTCCAAGGCACCCAAGCGCAAGCTCATCACTGTTCACGAAGACTCGGATTTCGGCGACGTTCTACGAGCGCTCGTCTTCGGCGCCGTCCATCACGTCTTCGTCCTCGATTTGGAAGGCAGTCCGGTAAGAGTATTAACTCCGACGGACATTCTCCAACGAATCGCCCTTCCATCCGCGCAAAAACTCGGATGGCGCTTCGACTCGTACGAAATTCATCCCGATTCATTCCGCGATCGCGCCGTCTGCGCGTGACGTTTTCTCACACTCTCGATACGTGCTTGCCTTGCCTTGCCTTGCCTTGCCTTGCCTTGCCTTGCCGTTGTAAAAGAACCATCAAAGAAGAAACAGAAACAAACTGACAGATTAATCACACAGTCCCCTCACAATACCCCCCGCCGGTCGGTTTCCCCGTCGACGTCGAGGAGTCCGCTCGAACGACACGTCATGAATATTCCAGGAATGTCGCGATTCGGCATGGGCGGTCCCGGCGCCGCCGCGGGACAGGATGCGAGCCAAGTCGACACGGCTGAGCAAGTGTACATCAGCTCGCTCGCGCTGTTGAAGATGCTCAAGCACGGTACGTGGACACGCTCGACGAACGACGACGGACGACGGAGGCCGAGTGATCGAGCGCGCGTGGGCCTACATCGCGCATCGCGCGGACGAATGTGAACGCGGACGCGATGGGAACGAACGCGCGCGGAGCGCACGCCGACTGTTTTTGGTTTTTTTTGAGATCGCGCGCACGCTCGAAGAGTACGCGGACTGACATGTGGGTCGCGCTCGTTTTCGATACGTAAGGTCGCGCCGGTGTGCCCATGGAGGTGATGGGTCTCATGCTCGGTCAGTTTGTGGATGAGTACACCGTGACGGTCGTGGATGTGTTCGCCATGCCGCAGAGCGGTACGGGCGTGAGCGTCGAAGCCGTGGACCCAGTGTTCCAGACGAAGATGTTAGACATGCTCAAGCAGACGGGACGCGAGGAGATGGTTGTCGGATGGTATCACTCGCACCCTGGGTTTGGTTGTTGGTTATCCGGCGTCGATATCAACACGCAGCAGTCGTTCGAACAGTTGAACCCGAGGTTGGTGGCGGTGGTGATCGACCCAGTGCAATCCGTGCGGGGAAAGGTTGTCATCGACGCCTTCAGATTGATCAATCCGCAAACCATCATGCTCGGTCAAGAGCCGCGACAGACGACGTCCAACTTGGGTCACTTGAACAAGCCTTCCATTAGCGCGTTGATTCACGGTTTGAACCGACATTATTACAGCATCGGTATTTCGTACGCCAAGAGCGTCCTGGAGGAGAAGATGTTGTTGAACCTGAACAAGTCCAAATGGAGTTCCGGTCTCAAGGTGAACAAGTTTGACGATCACGAGAAGGAAAACGAAAAGGTTATGCTCGAGCTGAAAGAGTTGGCGACGAAGTATGAAAAGGCGGTGATTGAGGAAGATAAGCTCACCGCGCAGGAGCTCGTCGTCAAAAACGTGGGTAGACGGGACCCAAAGAAGCACCTCTCCGAGGGTGTGCAGAAGCTCATGTCGGACAACATCGTTCAAACGCTGGGTGTGATGCTCGATACGATTTGCTTCTAACCTAAAGCGTGCGTCTAGTCACTATAAACGTTCTAATTCTAGTAGTCTTCACCTTGTTTTGTGAAAAAAATGTAGCTCAAATCTCAAATCAAGGCGCCTCCGGCGCCACCGTCTTCGACCCCACGTCTGTCCAATCAGTGCTCAACACAGTTCCAGCGCTCTCAACGAACGATTTGTTCATCGCGCGTCTCGTGTCGTCATCGGCATTCATGTAGATTTGTTGAAACAGTTTGTTGAGTGCCGCGTCGCCCTCTGGCTTTTCGTCTTCCAATTCCTTATCCAGCTCCGCCTCGAGGGCGTCCCAATCTCGCGCAGATCTCTTATCGACCTGCGATTTGACCTGACCGTATACATTCGTTGAGTCTGCGTTCGCCACCTTCGAAGTCGCCAAACCACCGTTCGACCGACGCTCGAGAGCGTTCCAATTACCCGCCGTTGTTTTCTTCATGCGAATCTGCACCTTGGACGTCGAAACGTTGACCGCGCTGTGTTCCTTGTCAATCGAGCCAAAGAGGTTCAACTTGAGCACGTACGGGTCGTACATTTTCGCGTGCATGTCATCACCAGTCAGAGCGTCTATGGTCACCGTGAACACATCGCAATCGTCGTTGAAATCCAAAGTCAGCTCGTCGGCGCCGACACCCTTGGCGAAAATCTCGAGTGTCACGTGCGTCTGCGACTGGTACCAATCCCACTTGAAGCACCCAGACGTATCTTTAGACGCCGTCGTTTCGCTCTGATGCTCTTCCTGTTCACGCTCTTCCGCCTCTCGAAGGCGCACGAGCCACTTGAGTATCAACGCTCGTCGACTTGTGGAAGAGGGCTCCAACTTTTCCGCCGTCTCGAACGCTTCGCGCGCCTTATCGAGCGCGCCAATGTCCATCGATGCGATGCCAAGGTACAACCACGCCTCGGCGCGGTCTCGATCGAGCGCTATCGCGTCAACGGCATCCGTAAAGGCTTCCGTCGTGAGATGCACTTTGAGAAAGGTTCTCGACCTGAGCAACAGAAACGAAACGTCCTTTGGGTTCTCGCCGAGTGCTTCGTCGCACACCTCGAGGCACTCGTCATAATCCTCCTCGTTGAATGCAAGCTCCGCGAGCTCGAGCGGGGTGTTCATGTTTCGACGAAGCACGCGAGCGCGTGAGAGAGTGGGGGCAGATACAGTTGCAGTCACGTTAGACACAAAAAACAGTCTTCTCGCCATAACACAATATCCTAATATCTTTCTATTACGGTTCGCAGACGACGACGAACGCCGTCTTATTCAATCTGCCACGCAATCTCGCGCTGGCCGATGCTTTCGTTCACGTTACCATCCTTGTCACTTTGCGTCCAGTTGATGCGGACGCTGTACAAACGTTGGTTCTCTTTTCGGCGAACCATGTCAAACTTGCCGCTGACAACCGCACCGTCGGACGCGTAGATTTCCGGAAACATGTAAAACGCTTGCTGACCCCAGTGCGTAGCGCCGTTTGCATCGGGTGCCGTCGTGAGTTCGACCGGGTTCTCGCACGGGTTTTCGTCCGATCCCGCAAAGGTGACGTCAAACCATCCCGCAAACGCGCCGACGCGCGTTTCGCCAGTCGGACCAGAGGGCGAGTCGTAAAGCTTGAGCTTAAATTCGACGTCGCGCAAAACCTTGATGTCATCCATAGTGCACTTGTTGAGATCGAAGCTAGCGAGCGTGAACGGTCGCGACATATTTTGTGACGGGTGAATGTCAACCCACGCCGAGGTGTTCATGAAGTGCTCCCTCTGCTCGTCTTCGTACTCGTCATTCATGCACGACAAGTCGACGCCGTAGTTTTCGCGAGTGTTGGCGACAAACTCGTCCCAAACGTGAATAGACTCTTGGAACTCTTGGTGCTTTTGTCCGCTCTTGTTTGACTTGATAACGCTGAGATACATCTTCGCGTGCGACGGGAACATCGCTCCCCCGGGCTTGAGCCACTTGTCGCGCGCGACGAGCACAGAATCAAACATGGACTCGCGGAGTAAAAAGTAGCCCATCCACTCGCTGATGATGACATCAACCTTTTCCGGTAACTGAACCTCCTCCATCGACGCTTGAATGACCTCGACGACGTCGCTCAAGCCGTTCGCCGCGACGATTTTCCGAGCTTGCACCGCCATGTGAGTCGCCTCAACGGCGTACACCTTTTTAGCCCCAGCTTGCGCAGCCCACATCGCGAGAACCCCCGATCCCGTACCGACGTCGAGAACGACCTTATCCTTGAACGAATCCGGGTTCAATCGCACCGCGTTGTTGTACGCCGTCATTCGATTTTGGTCTTCCAACATGTCCTTTTGGTGGTACAGGTACCCGTACGTGCAAAAGTAGTTTGCGAAATCCGCATCCCCGATATCCGCCGGTTTGGTCACCACCATGTTCGACGTCTTATCCCCACCGCTTTCACCAGCGCCGTTACCCACTTCCATGTCGTCTCCTCCCATCTCTGCCGCTTTCCCTCGTCGGCGTACCGCGTCTCCTCTCCTTTCCTTCGCGGCGGCGCCGAACCTTTCGCGACGTCCAACCGCGTACCCGTTCGCGGCGCGCACTCTCGTCGACACCGACGCCGTCCACGCACTCGCCGTCGTCGTCGTTTTTCTCGATTTTCCCTCGTCGACGACGAGCGCACTTCGAGTCAACGCGACGCGACGTCGGACACAATAAAGCGCACAAAGGTGCCAGCCGCCAGAGTCAATTCAATCCAAACTCGCGCGCGCACACCCGTCGTCGTCAACGCGCCCGCCACGAATCCAGAGGAGAGCGGGAGGATGAAGAAGAGACGCACGAAACAAACCCCCGTCGCTCGCCCACGTTCGAGGTCGCGGCGTTTCCGAAACTCGCGCGGCGTTTTCACGACAGTCCGTCATCCACGCGCGCGGTGGTGAGACCGCGAGCGTGCGAACAAAAAAAACGCGTGAAAACACGAGTGCCCATCAAATCCCATACTTAAGACGCCACCCGGGTCCGATTGTGCGCGTCCAAATGTAAACCGCGGGAGACCGCGGGCGCGTTCCGTAGTCGAGCGAAAAATAGGTCCATGAAACAAAGTGGTCAAAAATCTGAACGAAACGTGACATTTTTCCATCGCTGTCTGGAAGGAAGAGGGCGCGCGACGGCAACGGCACGGCGCGGCACACGCCGACGCCGATCCGTTCGAACGGAAAACGAAGGACCGAACGAGAGACGACGACGAGAACGACGGGAAGGATGAACCCCGAATACGATTACCTGTTTAAACTCCTGGTGCGTGCGCGCGAGCGACGATGGATGCGCGACGACGCTGGATTCTTTGCGGGTTGGATCATCGTCGGGCACGCGCGTGTGCCGTTGCGATCTTGTACCAGAGTGAATGATTGGATGAACGAATGCGTGCGCGTATGACGGACGATGCGGATGCCGATCGCGCGTTCGGAACGGGATGGAAGAGTATACGATACCTTTGAGATGGGTTCGCACGAAAAGGATGACTGCGCGGCGTTATTGTCCGGGAGAATCGGCGAACGAATGGCGCCGGGCTGAGGGAGGGGAAAACGCGAGACGCTCGCTCGGCTCGATAGATGTGTGCGCGAAGAGTGACTGACGGAAAGCGTGTAAACGTTTGTGACGAAATCGCGCAGCTCATCGGGGATTCTGGTGTCGGGAAATCGTGTTTGCTCTTGCGTTTCGCGGACGATACGTACACCGGGACGTACATCTCGACGATTGGAGTGGACTTTAAGATTCGTACGGTGGAGTTGGAGGGTAAGACCATCAAGCTGCAGATTTGGGATACCGCCGGGCAGGAACGGTTCCGTACCATTACGAGCTCTTACTACCGCGGGGCGCACGGTATCATTGTCGTGTATGATGTGACCGACATGGAGAGTTTTGAGGCGGTGAAGGGGTGGTTGAATGAGATTGACCGTTACGCAAACGAGAACGTCAACAAACTTCTCGTCGGTAACAAGAGCGATTTGACGAGTAAGAAGGTCGTTGATTACGCCACCGCAAAGGCGTTTGCGGATGAGATTGGCATTCCGTTCATAGAGACTTCGGCGAAGAACGCCACGAATGTTGAACAAGCTTTCATGACGATGGCGAATGAGATTAAAAACCGCATGGCGAGCCAGCCGCAAATGAACGCGGGTCCGCGGGGGAACACGGTGCGACCTGGTGAAGGTAGAAGCGTTAACGCGAAGAGCTCGTGCTGTTAAGCGGCGAGGTTCTTGTAGCTGACTCGCACGAACAATCGTAATCCGTCAACTTTTAATCTCGAGCAATCATATGTGTACAATGTCTTGTCGTTTTGTTCATACAATAAACCGTCTATGAAATGGCGCCTTCGCTTCGCGATTAATCGCAAAATTACACTACAAATGCAGATGGAAGAATCGAGTGGTGTGACACGCCCTCACGAATCAGCAATCGTGCGCGATAAGCTCGTCTTCGTTCGGCGTGTCTGAATCCGCCGAGGATTTTGGCGCTTTGTTGGAAAGCGCGGCATGGACAAACGTCGCCAACGCTTGGCACGACGACTTGGTCGCCGCCAGCGATTGCGCAAATACCGATGCCCACACGATGTTTCTACACGCGTTCAAACCGTAACTAAACGTTGACGTGGCGCGTCTCGTGCGTTCTGGCAGACGAGATTGAACGGCGACGTTCGCCTTGGTCGCCAATTCAAGCACTGCGACGAGCGCGCACGCCCCCATTATCTTGACGTACTGCGGAACTTCTTCCTCTGCGTCAACGCGCGATGACGCGATTTTCGATGAAGCTTCTTCTTCGGAGAAGAGTACGCGTTCGCTCAGGCGTCCTGCCGCGGCTTCCACTCGGTCAACTCCCGCGACGACAGTCCACAAAAATTCCATCCCGAGCGCGCTCCAACTTCTTCTCCTCCTCTCGCCCTCTGCCAAATCAAGCCTCGTCTTCAACTCCCCTATCGTCCTCTCTATCGCCGGAATCGTTGACGTCGACAGCTCTCGCACGCTCGCCTCGACGACGGCTCCGCGACCGCTCGCTTCGCTGAGACTCTCTGACATTTTGTCGCGCGTCCTCTCCAGTGCGCGTGTCTTCTCTCTCACATCATGCAACGCGAGCTGAAGCGCGCCGAGCAACTGTCGCTGCGGAAGCGCATTCATAAACGCCGTTTCCAACGCGTGTTTCTGGCCTAGCATGTACGACGTCGCGTCGACGCCTCGCGGGACTTCATCTTCTTTATCCTTCGCGCCGACGATATCCTTCGGCGCTGACGCCGACGCCGACGAGCTCTCCTTGACGCCGAGCTCTCCAACCTCCCTCCGCGCCGCGTTCCCTACGTCCGAGAGCGCGCGCACGGAATTCGAAAGAGCCCCTGTTTTCACCGCGCGTCCGATCCATCCGTTGGATGCGCCGATCGTCGGTGACGACGACGTCACCATCGTCGGTGTCGGTTGGTTTATCATTCCCCCGCGTTCGTCGACCGTAGGTGGCTCGTTTTCATCACCCACGGACGGTCGAGCGCGCGTCGCCGGCGTCGTTGCGATCGGAGACTCCTCCCCGGCGGCGTAGCGGTGAGCCATGTCGCCCAAGCGGTGGTTTGTGACGCGCGTGACGGTTGGCCTTTCATTCCAAGGCGTTGGACGACGAGACGCGCCGCGCCAATATTTGCATGGGATGACGAAAGCAGGTAGTGTACATACATCGCGTGAGTGTTTCAAACGGAAGAGATGGAAGGTAGCTACGTGAGTGGTTCGGTATCGACGCGACGCGTACCGCGCGTCGCGTCGATGGGTAATTCAACAACATCCGCCCGAAGCGTCGGGCGCTCGACTGGGTGGATTACTCAAACCGATGGCGTCGTTCTTCGACCCACCAGCGACGTAACCGAGCTTGACACCGTTCGTCTCATTGCTCACGTCGAGACCGCGGTCAATCTTGACGCAAATGTCTCGGGCTATTTCCACAAAGGCTTGGTCGACGTTGACGCTCGTCTTGGCGCTGGACTCTACAAAGAGCAAACCGTTCTCCCTGGCAAACATCTCTCCTTCCTCTGTCGACACCGCTCTTCGATGGCTAATGTCCGCCTTGTTTGCGACGAGCATGATAACCATGTTTGGGTTCCCGTGCGCTCTGCAGTCCTCCAACCACGTGTTCAGGTTATCGAACGTGTCGCGTCGTGTCACGTCGTACACCAACAGAGCACCAGCCGCTCCCCGATAGTAACTCCTAGTGATGCTTCGAAAGCTCTCTTGCCCAGCCTGCGAGGCAGATACCGCCGGTTAGTCCATCGTCACGCGCGTTCGTTTCGTTAAAGCACAGCTCGACGATGTATGCGTCTACGCCGCCCGACGCGTTTCGTTTCTTCACACGCACCGTATCCCAGATCTGCAATTTAACCTGCTTATCCCCGACCGTCACCATCCGCGACCCGAACTCGACGCCTATGGTGAGATCGTGGACGTGTTGAAACCGTTTATCGGTAAACTGAAGCAAGAGACACGATTTACCGACGCCTGCGTGACGGAAAGAAACAGAATTGTATTATCAGTCGGTTTAGCCTTCGGGTGCGCATTTCGAGCGTGCACGCGCACGCACGCGCGCGCCCTTCTTCGGAACGGCGGAACGCACCCGTGTCGCCGATGACGATGTATTTAAACAGGTACGCGTACGACATGACGACAGTCTGAGCGCGCGCGATTGACGACTGAGGTTGGTTGGTTGGTTGAACAGAGTCAGTTTGCCGTCGGTAAAGTGTTATTCGTGATTATTACAAAAATGTCGTCATTAATGCGCGAAAACGCGCGTGCGGGTTCAAGTGTACGATTGAAGAGCGGTCTTGACTTTGTCGAAGACCTCCTGCGCCTCTTCTTCGGAACGGCCGACGGAGAGCATTCTCAACTTCGCTTGTTTCGCGCAATACTGAATGCGTCTTCCGTCTTGTCGAAGGGAACCGGCGAGTGCGACGGCTTCGAGTTGTGCGTTTTGCAGTTGTTCTTCGTCTGTTGGCTCGTAGTCGCCGGAATAACGCGTACAGATGTCGTGAGAGTACGCGGCGATGGTGCTTGAAATGCCCGTTGGATCGAAAATCGAAGCGACTTCGGCGGCGAGACGGATGCAGTCGGCTTCGGTCTCGCACTCGACGAGATCCGTGACGCCAGAAACGACAGCCTCGGTGGTACTTATGGCGGTATCTACGGTATCGATCGCGTCTTCCAACTTTTTGGCCGTGTTCTTGATGGCACTGATGGTATCGCCGGCGTCGCTGATGGCTTGCGCACCCCTGGCCGCCGTCTTGGCGCCGATCTTTGCCCCAGTCGTCGCGCCAGAGGACGCGCCGAGAGTGGCAAAAAAGGCTACCATTTCGAGAGGTCCCATGATTTGGTCGATGATGATCGATGCGCACGTGGCGTCGTCGACGGCGGCGCCCATGCCGCAGAGCGACCATTCGACGCCGTTGACAGTCGGAGCGTCACCCCAGCAGACGAAAGCGACGCCGGTGAATCCAGCTTTGCACGGTTGGTAGCACAAACCGCCGTCGTACTCATACCCAGGCGGACACGTTGCGGCTTCCATACCGGGCGAAATCTTGATGTGCTTAGTGCAGCTCGGCGCAATGCCGCCTTCGTAGCCTTGATCTTGACAATCCATGGTGCATATGTTTGAGCCAAAGTTAGTGTAACCGTTTTTGCATGGGTCGTAGCACAGGCCGAGGTAGTCTTCCTTGCCTTTTTTCTTACAGAGATCACCTCCGCACTGAAGCGTCCAAGTGGACCACGACCACTCGCACTCAATCGTGCCGACGCCACGCCCGTAAGACGCTTCGCCGTTGTAGCATAACAAACCGTCGTCTCTCCACCCATCCTTACAGCCTTGGTGACAGTCGTATCCGTAGCGGTCATATTCGCTACCGTACTTGGAGCACTTGTCATAGCAAAACAAACCATCGGCGATGATTTCCTTGTCATCCGAGCAGAACTGCGGAAGGATGCCTTCGCGCGTGTACGAGTCGCGCCAGCAGAATCCAGATCCTTCGTCCACCTCAGCCATGAACTCGGACAAGGTGTCTTGCGTGAAGTCGGTCACTTCGGTGAGTTCTTCGTAACCGGTGAGCAGGGTATCGAACCAACTTTTACCTCCAAGCTTGGCCGAACGAGGATCCTCAACGATACCTGGTGCGTTCGGTTCGTTATCATTCGGCCCGTTATCGTTCGGTTCGTTATCGTTCGGCCCGTTATCGTTCGGTTCGTTATCGTTCGGCCCGTTATCATTCGGCACGTTATCGCTCGAAGTTCGCCTTCGCGCTCGTTCCACGATGGAGTCGTGCATTCGAGCGGCTTTCGTGTCCGTGTCCACCCACTTCTCCAAGTGGGAGCGAACCGCCGTCTGCACCCCAGGCCCAAGTTCGTTCGTACAGATCCCATCGCTCTTCCCCGGGCTCTTATTCGCGTCATCTCTCGCCTTGGTCCACGCTTGGTGGAAATCACTCGCACTGATCCGGGATCTGGACACGAAGCTCTCTCCCGAGAGTGCCTCTTCGAGGGCGCGCTCCTCGAGCTTGCCCATCTCCATCGCGATGATCCCGTCCCGCACGTTCGTCGAGATCCCGGCGCCGAGTCGTTGACGCCACGTCAACGGAACGGCAGATTTCATCGCCCGGTGTTGCGAGGTGGCGACGCCGACGAGCGCGACAACTCCGGCGAGCGACACAGACGCGCCTCTCAAGCGGGCGTTGGAACGTCTCACATCTTCACGCGAATTCCCGGCGGCGCGAGCGCCGACTTTGCGGAGCAACGGTACAGCCTCGTGGTCCATTGTCAATACCGTTTGTCGTTCGCGTTCGCGTCGCGCGTGCGCGCTGTGGACGGTCTAGACGCTCGCGTATCGGCGAATGGCGCCAACGTTCTGGGTGTTGGCGCCGATGCAGTTTTCTGTTGAAATATCTCACACAAAGTACAATTACAAATCTACGGTATTCACGCGTCGATCAAGACGCTCGTTTGAGGCGTCAAAGGAAGAATTTCAAATGAATGATCATCGCCGATGGGTGGAGAGACGACGACGGAGTGCGAAGAACGCCGTGCGCGTCGATACGCCGATGGTTGCGAGCCGCCATCGAAGCCTAGTGGGATACGGAACGTTGGCAAGGGTGGACTCGCCGAGGCCGTTCGGGATGATGACGCCGAGCGCGGCGTATCGCACGTTACTCCACTGACGCCTGATCTCGAGGGCGGTGACGGCGCGTTCATTCTTCGCGCCGAGCGCTTTGATAACATTGCGCACCAACGCATTTGCTCTGAGGACGATTATCATCTCTTTGGATAGATTTTGACCGATGAGCGAAGCTTCGGTGAGACCAGGGCGTCCAACGCCTCCTTTGGCCTTGTCTTCGGCCCACTTCTTCTCGAGGAGCTCGCGATTGACGGGTCGACCGTCCGTCGTCTTGCGTGCGAGCGTCAGCGGCAAAAGCCACGTGAATTCGTCGGGGACTTTTAACTCTTTCGCAGCGTCCACGGCGCGGGACGCGTTGCCCGTCGCGATTGCCAACCAAAGATTACTCATTGCCCGTCTCGAAGACTCGGAAAGCTCGGAATACAACCCGTGATCGAGAATAACGACCTGCGTCTTGCCGTTTCCGCTCGGATGCGCACGACACAAGACGTTACCTGGATGTGGATCGCCGTGGACGTATCCGTGCACGAGAAGCATGCGCGCGAACGCGTCCGACATGGCTAGCGCTGCAACTTTGGGATCTAATCCAGCCGCCTTCATCGCGTCTATGTCCGTAATCTTGACACCGTCGATAAACTCCATGGTTAGCACTTTCGGCCGAGTAAATTCCCAAATTATCTCTGGCGAGTCGATCCGCTCGTCGTCGGCGAACGCCCTCGCCAAGCGCTCGCAATTCCTGCCTTCGAGCTCAAAGTCAATCTCTTTTTCTAACCTTGACTTGAACTCGTCCACCATGAACGCGAAATCGAACGAGGGAAAGAAAAACTTGGTGAGCACGCTCAACGAAGACATTGTAAACAAATCCGACTCGATGCTCCGTTCGAGGCCGGGTCGTTGAATCTTCACTGCAACTGTTTTCCCGGACGATCTCAATCGAGCCTTGTGCACTTGCGCTAACGACGCCGCCGCGATCGGCGCCTCGTCAAAGCTCTCGAATAACACATCTGGTGATATCCCTCCGAACGCTTCTCGAACCACTCGCAGTGTCGGCTCTCGAGCAGACGCCTCGACCTCGTCTTGCAGCTTGCTCAACTCCCTCGAGTACGCCAGCGGCACCCCACCCGCCGTCGACGCAAACTGCCCGGCTTTTACGTACAATCCCCCGTTACGCGCGCACATCTTCCGTAACCGCACCGCACTTCGTTCGTGCGCTTCGCCGTACCTCGCTTCGCCGACCGTCTTATAATCGACGATCAACGTCGCCACCGTCGTCGCCGCGTACACCGCCCGAAACGCCCCTCGCGCCGCTTTCACCGGATCTACCCCACCCACTGCATCGTTTGCGCCGATCGTCGTCGCGACGACGACGACGCCCGAGGACACACCGGCGAACGTGACCAGTCGTCTGAGTGTCGTCATCGATACGAATCAACTCAAATCATCCTTTCCGCGTCTCTGCTTCGCCTCCTCCACCGGATCCCGTCGCGAGTCCTCGTACATTTTCACCGCAAACGTCACGCACGGAATTGCCGCGCCGAGTGCGACGATCCACCGCGCGCGCGCCGAGTGGACGAGCATCTATTTGTGAGGTGTGCGCAAAAAGCGCAACAGACGAAACAACTCGACGCGCACTTCCGATGCTTCGACGCGTTCGCGCGACCTTCGCGTCGTCGGCGTCGAACTCCACGGAGACGACGGCGACACCGACGGCGACACCGACATCGTCGTCGAAACGCGTCAAGAGGGACGGACCGGACGAGTGTTCGGACGAGGATGAACTCGACGGAAACGCAGGGCGAACGAGGGCGTACTTTACCACGGGAAAAGGCGCGCTCGCGTCGTTTTTACGCCGCATCGCCGGCGTCGCCGCGGTCGGTGAGGTTGTCGATAGAGACCGTTCCGCGGTCGTACCCGTGGAATCGACGTATTGCGAGGCGGAGGATGCGTTGGTGAAGGAGTACGTCGCAGACGCTTTTGAGCCGTCGCAACCGTATTTGGAAATCGCGACGCAATACGGCGACGACAACGACGAAGCGAGACGCGAGACGAATGAAACGGCGTCGCCATCGAGTGGAAGTTATGGATTGATGTTTGTGAGGGACGTATCGGCGAACACGGTCGTCATGGAACTCAATGGTGCCAGACAGTTGATTACGAGTAGCCGATGCGCTCGGACGCGCGAGCTCGGGAATTTAGTAGATAAATGGATCGATGCGCAGCGGTTTTTACAGACTGTCGTTCATCGGGAGGTGCTTCGACAGCGGAGACGCGCCGGAACGCTCGAGCGAGATGCGCCTTGGGCTGAGGAGGATGACTTATGTGGCGATGGATTTGTCGTCGATCCCACGGCGAAGCGCGTCACGCTGACGCTCGATGAGACGGCTTTGTGTTGCGTGCTCGTGTTGGAAAAGCGTAAAGGTTCCAGGTCGACGTGGCACGATTATCTCAGCAAGCTTCCATCGCTCGAGGAGTTTCGACGAACCGTGCCGGTGATGCATACGATGCCGGATTTCATTGACTTTTGGGGATTCGACGAGTGTAATCACGCGCACACGCATCAACCTAGATCCAACGCCGACATCCGTTGGATGATCAAGGAGCTATATCGCGCGCAACGAGCGGTAGAGGTGACATACAGGCTCGTCGTTGCCGAAACGGATTTCAGCGCCGCGGATGCATGCGGAACACCGTTCACGTACGATTTGACACGTATGACGAAGGAGGAATTCTTTTGGGCTTACGCGTGCATGACGACGCGTTCGTTTCAATCGCCGAATGCTCCGTCCAACGACCCCGTAAGAGACATGCTCACCAGAAAGGACTTTACAGGAGTGTTCATGGCGCCGGTTTTGGATTTCGCAAACCACAAACGCCCGCGTGAAGTCAAGTACGAGACGACGGACGGGCTCGGTGGCGACGGAAAGGTGACAGTGACGACGCTGCGCGATTTTTCGGCGGGTGAATTCATGCACATCGCATACGGAGCAAAAGCAAACACAGATTTGTTCTTCCGCTACGGATTTTGCGTCGAGGACAACGTCGAACCGGATGGATCGAGCAATGACGTCTTTCGCGTCGATCGAGACGATTTCAAGCGCGTTTTGCGTAATAATCCGGAGGATAGAATCTTTAGGAATCACGATTCGCTCTTGCGTTTCGCGAGCTCGCCAGAGTACACGTACGCGCCGTTTGAAGAAATCTTGAACGTCGCGAGGACGCACTTTCTCGAGTCAGAGCCCGAGTTACTGGCGGTCGAGCAGGAGGTGGACGAGATGCCGACGCGGGACGACGACGTGTGGAACAGGGACGAAGACGTCTTCGCGCCCAACGATGCCGACGACGACGATGACGACGACGACGAGGCGAACGCGCTGATGTGGGGATTGGATGGCGAAGAAGACGACGGTGAAGACGGCGACGGCGGAGACGACGACGCGGAAAACCCGGACGCGACGTACGCCGAAAGGCTCGCGCTGGACGAAACGTTCGCCGCGGAAGAGCGCGCGCGAGTCCGCGTCGAGGTGAAATCTCTCCGCGCCGTCGCCGACTACATCTCCAGTCTCCACCGAGATCCGCCCGAACCGTCCCTCGACGATCGCCCGTGTCTCTACGACGCGATCGACCTCTGGTTCCGCTCGCGCGCGCGAACGCTCGACGCGTACGCCCTCGCCGCGCTTTACGCAGCGGATTCCCTCCTCGAGGACGAACCCGCCGCCGTCGTCGACGACGCCCTTCGACCGCCCCGCGGTTCAACGCCCGCGTCCGTTCACAACGACGCACAAATCGTCCGCGACGCCGCCAGGCGTCTCGCCGACGCTCGAATCCACGTTTTCCGCCTCGCGCGTCGTAGACACCCCGACCGCGCGTAGTCACCGCGTAGTAACCGCGTGGTAACCGCACGACGCACCAACCACCGAACGACGCCCTCGACGCCTCCGTCCCTTCCTCCCTCGCGCGACGTAAAGCGACCGCCCGTTCGAATCGGGTGGAATCGATCGGGTGGAATCGATCGATCAGACAGACAGACAGACAGACAGACAGACAGATAGACGGTTACGGTTACCAAAAAAAAAACGCTCACAGGAGACGATTCCAATCCTCTCGAAATTCGCGGGTTTTTTTTCGATCGATCGATCCGATCGATCGATTCCCGATCGAAACCCGATCGAAACCCGCGATCGTCTCCGTGGTACCCGATCGAATCGATTCGACCCGATCGATTCGCGTTCGATTCGCGTTCGATTCGATTCGGTATTGATTCGATATCGATATCGATTCGATCGGACGCGCGAATCGATCGGTGGTTTTTATCGATCGAACGCCCACCGGGTTGCGGTTCGACGGACGGTGCGACGGTTCAAACGGCGAACCGTCGGTCGGTCGGTCGGTCGATTCGCGTTCGCGTTCGCGTTCGTTATCCACATCATCGGATGGATACACCGACCGCACCGACCGGTGCCGGGAGACGCCGACGCGCGGACGAGACCGACCGGTACGATTCGTCGAGCGATTCGTCGAGCGATTCGACGGACGGACGACGCGACGCATCGGGGATCCACCCGTCGATCGGTACCCATCATCCATCCGGTCGCGTCCGCCGCGGCGTTACGAGCAGCGTTATCTGTTATCTTTAACGAAGTCAGTCAGTCACTCGGTCCGTCGGTTCGGGCTCCCGCGCGCTGAGTCGAGCGTCGGGCGTTCGGTCGGTTTCGCGAAACGGGTTCGGGTGTTTGTACTCGTCGAAGGAGGCGGAGGAGAGATTGGCGGGGAACGCGGGCGAGTCGTCGGACGGTCGCGCGGACGCGGACGAGGATAACAGAGAACGAGGAGGTTGTTTGACTGAGGTTGGATTGAGATTGCGCGCGAGCGGGCACGCGGGCGGGCGCGTTCGGTCGGTCGATTCGATTCGATTCGATTCGATTCGCGCGTCCGGTGGGAGATGCCGCCGTCGGATGACGCGCCGCGAAGGGTGACGGATGATGTCGACGCGCCGACGCGCGGGTACGCGCGCGGCGAGCCGACGAGAGGGTTTGTCGAAGCCGGGGCGACGCTCGGGGGGGCGCCGGAGGGCGGCGCCGGACGGATGGAGTGGTTGGGCGGCGGAGCGGCGGCGCCGATGACGCCCGATATGTTTCGAGCGGCGATGGAGCGACAGAACGCGGCGCTCATGGCCATGGGGCCGCAGATGATGGCGCAGTACGCGGCGTACATGGCGTACGCGCAATCGCAAATGGGATTTGGACCGCCGCCGCCGCCGTGGGGACCGCCGGCGTTCGGCGGCGGTGGTTTGCCGATGGGAGGGCATCCGAGCGGGGGGAGTGGGATCGTCGATCGCGCGCACGCGGGGGAGAAAACGCGGAAGACTCAGAGCGGTGGAAAATCGATGTCGTCGTCGAGAGTCAAGGTTGGGACGGCGACGAAGAAGAAGAACGCGACGACCAAGGCGAATAAGACAAAGGAGCGTCGGGTGTGCGTCAATTGCAAGTCGACCGAGACGCCGTTTTGGAGGAAAGGGAAAGACGGCGTTGGGTCGTTGTGTAACGCGTGCGGTTTGTACTTGGCTAAGAATGACGCGCACAGACCGCCGCTGTTATGGAGGCGGTTGTCGAGCGCGAGCGAGATGAATGGGTCGGATAAGACTGCCGAGACGACGCAACAGATTATTGATGAAGACGATGCGCAACGCGGAAAGGATGTAAACGCGCCGAGCGCGGATGCCGTCCAAACGGAGAGCGCCCCGATAACGACGACGGCAACCGTCATCGTGAATGACGCGTCGAATCAAGACATTGGACAAGATGAACGAAAAATGATCATCGGCGCCGTTGAGTGCGTCACAAAGGATGATCAAGGCGGCGCGGAAAAGTGATCGTACACTTTCTCGCGCGATTCGCCACGACTAGATGCCACCATATGTACACCAAACGGTCGCCAGAACACCAACGCAGCCGCGCAGCACGCACTTGGGACAAGTAGTAACATTAATTGATGTGTAATACCCACGCAGTTCCATAAAGTTGACAAAAAATCTACTCGCTTACCCGCCGTTTCTGTCGTCAGGCATGACACCCACGCTATTCCTTGAAACTGACAAAGAAAGACGAATGTCTACTCACTCTCACTTACCCGCCGCTTCCTTCATCGCCTGACGCTGTCGTTTACCGGGTTTTGATTTATTACGTTTGCTCTGCGCGTGACGCCGCGAACGTTTCTTCTTGTCATCCTCCAATTCCCGCGTCATCTTCTTGACCAACTCCTTCTTAGCCATTCTGCGCGTCTCATCCTCGGAATCACTCTCGGAATCACCGTTGTCCTCGTCGTCGTCGTCGTCGCTCGAATCAAACTGATCCAACGAAAACTTGGAACTCGATTTCGCCTTGTTTCCGCCCTCGGCGCCGAGAATGCGCTGCGCCCGCAATCTCGCCAATCTCTCCGCGTGCGTCTCCGCCTCACCATCGCTCACGATTCCATCTTCCTCTCGAACCGCGGGATACAGCGCCATGAAATCCTCCCCTGTGCGTCCGAGCTTGGCGATATTTTTGGCGTGCTTCTTTGAAGACAAGTGCGACCGCATGCTCGCCGCGCTCAACAACAGCGTCCCCGGACACGCCCTACACTTGGCTGCCACCGCCTTGACGTCATCATCGCCTCGTAAACACTTCTCTATGACTCCTCGCGCCTCTTCGTATCTTCTTCGCGTCGCCGTTTCGTCGTCACTCGACACCACCCCTTCGTCTTCCGCTTCGTCCTCGCTCGTCGAAGCCGACGGCTGCGAGTCTTCTTCTTCGTCATCGTCGTCGTCCGACTCGCTCGCGAGTCCACCCGCGGACTCGATGGACGAATCGCTATCGGAATCACTCGCCGATCCGTCCGCCTTGTGTAAGTAGTTCCAATCCCGTCGTTTAAACCTGCGCGAGTCGTTCGTGCGTGCGTTCGCGCGCGCGTCAGTGTCAGTGTCAGAGCGAGTGGCGGCGTCGAGCGAACGCGCGCGCGCGGGCGCCGACGCGGTGCGAAGACGAGGCGATGCGTGACGCCGCGCGCGACGTACATGTTTGGTCGCGTCTGCGCGCTCGGCGTCGGCGTCCGTCCGTCAGTCAGTCAGTCAGTCCGGCCGGCGGCGTTTGACGAACGCGCGAGTGGAAAAGTGAAGCGTCGTCACTCGAACGCGAACGCGACTCTCGATTCGGTCGAGACCGATGATCGCGACGATCGACGGGACGCGCGCGAGGAGTCGGACGACGCGATCGGGCATCGCGAACGACCGTCGTCGGTGCGCGACGGGAACGGGAGGCGTCGCGCGGCGTCGGTGCGGGGCGAGTCGTTTTGATTTGAGTTGTGGAAGGCATCGAGGAAAGTCAACGGGAGACGCGAGACGACGCGCGGTCGTCGGATTGGGCGCGCCGCGGGTGTGCGCCGCGGGTGGTGCGTCGTTGAAATCGGTCGGTCGACTCGGGAGAGGAGAAGGACGACGACGTGACGGCGTTGTGGTGAAGGCTTCCGCGACGCAGAGCGTTATCCGATACGTCGCGAGCATGGACGAGACGACCCGAGACGTCGCGGCGACGGCGCTCACGACCGTCGGCGCGTTCGTTTGGGTGAAAATGTTTGACGCCTTGGCGAAGCGAGGGGTGTTTTCGTCGACGTTGAGCAGGAAACTCGTGCACATTACGAGCGGCACGTTTTACGTGTGCACGTGGCCGCTCTTTAGCGCGAGCGAGTACGCGCAATTGTTCGCAGCATCCATTCCCATCGCGCAAGGATTGCGGTTGTTTGGCATTGGAAGTGGGATGATTGATAACGCGTCTGCAGTGCGCGCGGTCAGCCGGGCCGGGGGCAAAGAGGAGTTGTTAAAGGGGCCGTTGTATTATACGATTGTGCTCGCAGCGTGTTCGAGCGCGTACTGGAGAACGAGCCCAATTGGAATCGTCGCGATGGCGATGATGTGCGGTGGCGATGGATTCGCGGATATCATAGGGAGGAAGTATGGTCGCGGCAACGCGTTACCTTGGAACGCGGAGAAGAGCTGGGCCGGGAGCGCGGGGTTCGTCGCGGGAGGGTTTCTCATATCCAGCGGGTGCGTCGTCTTAAGCGTTGAAAACGCGTTAAATCGAGCGCGCGTCCCCGAACCAAACGATGGACTGACACGACGTATCAATGGTTTTTCGCGTTAATTCACAGTTTGCTTGCGTATTTCGGCGCGTTGGGCTTTCTAGAAGCATCGCCCGAGACGTACGCGGCGACGTTGATTATTAGCTTGGCGTGCGCGGCGGTGGAATCGTTACCGATCACATCCGTGGTTGACGACAACTTTTCCGTCGCCATCGCCGCTCTCATCATCGGGACTATTCTTTATTGATGATGATGACGACGACAATTGGCGTCGACGCGTGGCGCGTAGAACAGCGACTGTATCAATATTGACAGCATCAGGCAATGTCGCGACGACAATTACGATGTGCCAACGCGAACGATACCATGACGATGTTGGCGTCGTGCATCCTCCTCACTTTACGACGCGCGCACACGACTTGAAGAATGCATACGTTACACGGAACTGTCATCAAAGGCTGCGTCGTGACGCACGTGATTGATGGAAAAACGCTTCGCGTCCGTCTCAATCCCGACGGCGGACTACAAAGAACCGCTTCGGGTGAGGGATGGAAGTCCTCGCTTGTGGTACCCTCCGCCCCGGGCGTGAAGACGCCGCCCGAGGAAGCGGATGCCGATATCAACGATCCCGAAACGTGGGAAAGCGTCGACGTTCGTCTCATTCACGTCGATTGCGAGGAATCCAACGAACAGAAGGATGCGGACAAACCATTCAAAGTGGTGACGCCTGCGGGATCCGAAGCGTTCGCGTGGATGAAGCAGCGTCTTAACGCCGAATCGGACGGGCGTTGTTTTGGCGTCATCATCGATTTAGAGTTTGATACGTTTGAGTTAGAAGTCCCGGTTGCTCGGGCAAGAGAAATGTTTAGCGACAAGTACGCCCGGCCGATGTGCTACGTGTGGAAGGAAGGCGAAAACGTCAACGTCTCTTGTGTACTCTCTGGACAATCGGCCTACTTCACCAAGTACGGTCGATCGGCGTTATACCACGGTGATTTCGTCGATGCCGCGAGAGACGCGTTCGAAAACGAACGCGGCATCTGGAGTCCTGACATTCGCGCGATGCAAACTTTTTCCTTTTGGTTTGAATGGTGCCGCGACTACGGAATGCTCATGCATTGGTGGCGCGCGCGAGAGCTCTTCATCGAAGACTTTCGTCACTTTGGACATCTAGGTTTGACGAACGACGTCTTGCTCCCCAAGGATTTCGCGCACTACGAAAAGCTCGTCGCCATGGCGCACGCACACTCTGAAGACAAAGTTACCATCTTGCTGGATTTACAACCTTCGCAGGCTGGTTTGGTGGATGGCGTCTTTAATCTCGTCCGTTACGATCAAGGCACTGGGTTGTGCGTTTTCGCCGGAAGTAAGCGACATCCGTTGAACCTCTGGATTGACAATGCATCCGCGCCAGAATCCATCCGCGTGCAAAAGTTTCTCCACGATCGATACTGCGGATTCACCAACAACAACTACGTCTTTGTCACCGGCAAACTCTTCATGTACAAGCGCAAAAGCCGTCCACAAATGCTCGTAGAGTCTTGCGATCAATTTGGCGATTTACCGCCGAACATCACTCCGAATGAGCTGTCCAAACGATTACGCGAACATCGAAGACTCGCCGGCGAGCCGGCGAAGAAGAAATCCTCCGCCGCGTGATCAATCGATCGAACAATCGATCTTGGCGAACATCAAGATTCATTTCCGAAACGTCTCTTTGTCATGTTACCATTTGTTTCCCTTTTACCGCGGTACAATCTTCTTCAACACGCCTTTTGTCGTTTCGCGCGCTTCGCTCCATAACTCGGCGCGGTGCCCAGATGGACAACCAAGGACTAGTCCGCCGTCTGAAAAAGATCCGCGACGTCGCGGGATCCGTCGCCGTGGGCACGGTCGGTGGATCCGTCGCCGCGGTGAGCACCGTGCTTCCGAGCGCGGGGGGTGCGATAGGTACGCGCGGTGTGACTCGACCTCGACCTCGACTCGTGAACGAAAGAAGATCTCGTTGAGAATATACTGACACGACGGTGTTGCTTTGGCGTAACGCGACGACGCAGACACGATAGTGGTTCGACAGCCCGATGGAGCGCTCCGTGCGAGCCCGTTTTACGTTCGGTTCGGAAACGCGCAGTCGTTTTTGCGAGGGAGAGACGCGAAAGTGGTGACGGTTACGGTGAACGGAACGCTGAGCGACTTGACGATGCGACTGGGCGGGAACGGCGAGGCGTACTTTGCGGATGGTGTGGATGATTTCGATGAAGATGAGGATTCTGAGAGTGAGGTTGCGAGTACGGATGTCGCGGAGGAGGAGGTGGAGGCGATCGAGGCGTTATCGGCGATGAGGTTGGATACGCCGACGGGGACTCCGGAGCGGGCTTCGGGCGCGAGGCCGAGAACGTCTGAGGATGAGGCGGAGCGGAGCAAGCCGACGGAGGAAGAGCTGAACGCGGCGATGCGATCGATAAATGATTGTGGGATGACGGCGGTGCCGTCGATCGAGCTGAGCTTGTGCGGAGGGAAGGTAGAGGAGTTTGAAAAGCATCTCGTGACGGTGGAACAGTTCAAGCGCAACCCAGGAATGAGTAGTAATTCTAGTCTCGTCGTGCGACCGAAGCGCGCTCCGGGTGATCCCCCTGCGAAAGCATTGCCTTGGAACGCCGCGGCACCGCACGTATTGGCGCACTTGGCGTTCGGCACACCGTTGCCGTCCAACTGGAAGCCAAGTCTGAAGATGCTGACGAATATGTCTAGCGCTTCGCCGCTACCAAACGGAGAGAGCGCGACCACCATGGTGTCGCCCAGTCGCGGCTCACACCGCGTGCGACGAGTGCAGCTGACACAGGACGAAGTGATGTCGCTCGATCTCAAGCCGGGCGTGAATACGATTTCTTTCTCGTTCAACTCGCGCGTCTGGGGGTTGCAACAAGTATCGGCGTACGTCTATCTGTGGGACTGGAACGTCAAGCTCGTCATTAGCGACGTTGACGGCACAATCACGAAGAGTGACGTGCTTGGACACCTCGCGCCGATGGTTGGGCGCGATTGGAGCCACGACGGAGTGGCTGCGTTGTACAACGACATTACGGATAACGGGTACAAGATGATGTTCCTCACCTCGCGAGCAATTTCACACGCCTCAGGAACGAGAAAGTACCTTTCATCTCTCCGACAGGGTAACAACACGCTAGCACAAGGACCAGTGATGTGTGCGCCCGATCCACTCTCAAAGGCGCTTTTCCGAGAGGTTGTCACGAGAAATCCTCAGCGATTCAAGATTAGATGTTTGCAGGACATTCGAAACTTGTTCCCATCGGGTTGGAACCCCTTCCACGCGGGCTTTGGTAACCGCGATACGGATGTGGAATCGTATCTCGCCGTCGGTGTTCCGCAACATCGTATCTTTACGATCAATCCAAAGGGTTCCGTCGTGTGTGAAACGACCAAGAGAGTCAAGCAGTACACGCTTTCTGAAGTCAACGAACTTGTACACGAAATGTTCCCACTCGTCGACGTGACTTGTCCGCACACCGGAGCGTCGGAGGATAAGTTCAATGACTTTAATCACTGGAAAAATCCGGTAAACGTCGATTTCGGAACGCCGATATGACGGAGTGCGATTACAATACAGTGTTTGGTGTATATTACACATCATTTAGTGGAAACGATTTAGCAGCTTTAGCAGCGGCAAATATCTGCCTAGGCGCATTAGAAGCATTCTTGTTCATAATTGTACACATCAAATTCGCATCAGCATACTCTCATCGTTTGCCCGTTCGACGTCTGGCTAACATACGAGACTCGGCTTTGCCGCACTTGTCGCACAAATCGGCGCCGTAGGTGTCTAGACGTTTTTCATCGTACGAACGTCTCCAATGTATCTCAGCACCTCCGGTAACGCCACACGTGGCGCACTGGCGGTCGCAGTCATTAGCATTACGTTTGTGATATTGTGCCTTCTTGTTTTGTGGACGACGCGTGTTCCTTTGTTTCTTCGGCTGTTGCTTTGGCTTTGGCTGTTGCTTTGGCTGCTTCTTTTTCAAATTCGGCCGAGACACGCAAAGATTATGGTTGCGTTCAGCGAGCGCGCTGAGCAAGTAAAGATCCCCACCCGCCGCCGGACTCTTCATCGATTGCGTCGCCGCATCTTTCAATTCGATGAAACGGTTCATGGTGTTTACGTTCTCCTGTCCGCTCGCTTCACGCGGGGAATCCCACGCGAAGAACCATTGCGACGCCGGCTTACCATTCGGCGCCTTGGAATGGTCAACCATCACATCCGGTGGAGACGGCAACAACGGCGTCGCATCGAGGAACGGCGTCAAGCCAGTCAACGTCGAACGAAAAATTTGAAACGCCGAGCTCGATGCCGCCCAAATCCGCCGTCGCGTCTCGCTCGAATGTGTTCCGACGCTGGCGCTTCCTTTTGAACTCGGCAACGCCAACCATGATAAGGTCGGCGGCGACGAGAGCGTAAACGGCGCCGTCCAAACCGGTGAATTCGATTCCGCTTTACTTCCACTGAGTCTCTTATCCTCCTTTGCGTTCGTTCGTTTCTTCGTCATCCTTCTCGCGGCGCGTTCGTTGCGTCTTAAAATGAAGTGACATTTTGAACATTTGTTCACATGCACACATCTCCACAAAAGAGAACGCGCCGTGCGCCCGAAATGTCCGACCCAAGAGAGCTCCCAAGAGAACAGTCCATCGGACCGGACGTCGACGAGGCGTCTTTCGCCGACTGGCTCGTCGGTACGTCGACACGAAGCGTGTCATTTGGTATACATCAAATGTGTACCAACATTTCAGCCTCGGTTGATATTGAGAAACGAGCCGTCGATGTGGGCGCACCGATGGCGAAGAGGGAACGGAGAGAGTCTCGAAGAACGCCACGAACGTCATTGGATCGCGTGAAGCACGTGCAATCGTTCGAGAGCAGCGCGGCGTCGAGTCTTCCGTTGTCGTCGAGGATTTCGGCCGACGCCGTCGTCGCGAGCGATCGAGCGTCTCGAGAGTCAATCGATAGTCAAAAGAGTCGATCGATGCGGTCGGTGAAAGGCAGCAGTGGTGGATTTGGATGGAGGATGTGTTTTAAGAGATCGACCGGTACAGGTGAGTCCGACAGTGAGCGCTCTCGGGACGATGAGACGGCGTGCCGCAGGCCTACGATGGATGACGAAGAAACGCCGTCGCCTCCCACGCGCTCCCCAAATGCGGACCTCGTCTTACCGGTTTCTCTCTCGACGAGAGCGTCGAAGACGCATCCGACGCAGCGAGTGAGGCACGCGTCGCTCGAGAGCATACGCGGTGGACCGTTTCGCGAGAGCGGAGCGGCGGTCGATTTTCCAGAGCTCAGGAGGCTGCCGATTGACGACGAAACGTTCGATACGCCGACCACCCCGGCGCTGGAGACTCGCGATCGACGATCGGAAGATCAGTCGCTCTGAGACAGACATTTTAGACGGCAGTGACTGACGCGGCGACGACGAATCGCGACGATTCTGGACCGTTGTCTCACGCCTTTGCGTCCAATTTTCAATACGACTCACCCCCTCTGAAAGTGGATAAACAAAAGCGGAGACCTCAGTCGTCGCCGCGGCACCCCTCGTTGTTCACCGTCAACACTCGTCGCAACCGAGAAATGGCGAGCAGAGATCTCACCGCCGCGAAGACAGCCTTCGAGAACGCCGACGCCGCGGCGTCGCGAGCCGCACACGACAGTCACGGCGAGGCAGGTCATGCTGGAGACGCCGGGAAATACGTCAAGTCCCTCGTCTTCGGTGGTCTCGACGGCACCATCACGACATTCGCTGTCGTCGCGGCGAGTAAAGGCGGTGGATTGAGCGCCAACGTCGTCCTCCTCATGGGTTTTGCCAACCTCGTCGCGGACGGTTTGAGCATGGGGTTCGGGGATTACCTCAGCAGCAAGGCTGAACTCGAGTTCGCCAAGACGGAAAAAAAGCGAGAGAAGTGGGAGCTGGAGAACTACCCCGAGGGTGAACGGAGAGAGATGATTGAGCTGTACATCGCTCGCGGGGTGAGCGAAGAAGACGCGACGAACGTCATCGAGACGCTCGCAAAGTATAAGAATGTGTTCCTCGACTTGATGATGGTGGAAGAGCTCGGGTTAATGCCGCCAGACGAGAGCGATAACCCGGCGAAGAATGGACTCGTGACATTCTTTGCGTTTGCACTGTTTGGTTTCGTTCCGCTTCTTCCTTATGTGATTGGTCGGGCGTTCAGCGCCCCGGACGGCGACGCGATGTTTGGAAGCGCGTGCGGGTTGACTGCGTTAACTATGGCGGCTTTGGGGGCTGCCAAGGCAAAATTTACCAACCAACACATGACGAGTAGCGCATTATATATGTTGTTGAACGGTTCGCTTGCCGCCATGTCGGCCTATCTGGTATCGTGGGGTATATCCGCGGCGCTCAATGTCGACGGAGCCATGTAGGAGCGTCTTTTTTTGCGCTTGAGCCAGCAATTTCTTCTGATCGTAGTAGCTTGAATGTACATTTTACACGGATTATTCTAAAAGAACCTTCTACGTCGTCTTCTAAGTCGCCACGCACGACGCGTCGAAATCACAGAGCGCGAATTCCTTCACGAAGCTTCCCATCGAATGTTTTGCCTCGGCCGGCGCGCGCGCGGTGAGCTCGTAAATGCTATTCAGATTCTTCACCACGCTCGGTGTCGCCACGTTCAGTGCGTCGGTTCCGAGCGCCGAGTCTTGTAACGTCAAGAGCCGTTTTTCGAGTAACGCACGCGACGAGTCCAAGTCGCCTCCGTACACGGCAGCTACAGCGCCGTTGACCATGGCGGCGACGTCGGTTTCATACTTGTTCATCGCCGCGTCAAACGCATCCTTCGCCTCGGAAAACTTTAGGCTGGTGAGAAGTAACTCTCCTCGGTCTCTGAGCACGCTCAGGCGCTGCTCGTCGGACGCGGCTTCCCCCAGACGCGCCACCGTCTTTTCCGCCGACTCGAAACACAAGCGCGCGCCCTCCAAATCGCCCATCATCAAGTGCGCCCTCCCAGCCGAAGACAGATGCGACGGATTCTCCGGCTCATCCCGCGCCAAAGCATCGAGCCACACCAACGCCGATCGCGGGTTCCCATCCGCCATGAACCCGCGCGCCATCGCGAGCGCCGTCGCGTTACGCCTCCTCCTCCACTCGCTCCGCTCCGCCGAATCCGCCTTTGCCTCCTTCTCCTTTTCCCCACACATCGTGTGAAGCGCCCCGAACGCATCCATCGACGCCGTAATCTCATTCACCCCTCTCAGCGCCTCGGCCCGGATCGCCATCGCCGCGAAACTCAACTCCCCCATCGCCTCGGCGCGCGCGAACGCCTCGGTTCGCGTTCGCGCCAGCGCCCCGCGCGCGTCCCCAATCTTCATCAACCCCATCGCCCGAATCGCATCCTCACGAGTCGTGGCGGCGACCGAGACGAAATCATCACCATCACCGATCGTCGCCGGGTTTTCAACCCCACCGCGCGCGAGTCGCGTCCAGCGCGACCGAGAGTCGGCGTCACCGGCGCCAACCAACGCCTCAACCGCGGACATCATCATCGGCACCGCCGTCGTCGTCACCGCGTCATCCCGACCACCGCCGTCACCACCCGTCGTCCCCCGAAGTCGTCGTCGCGCGCGCGAGAAAACCTCCCCCGGCGGCGACGCGTCGTCGCTCGCCATCCTTCCTCGCGCACACTGCCGTCGCCCATCCATCATTCCATCGTTCCAACGACCCTGGACCCGGGAACGATACATCCAGTGTACATTCAAGACGCGCGTACATTCCTTTACGAACACACAGAGTACGACGTAGTACGCGCATTCGGATCTCATCGACGCGTTGAAGCTAAAAAGCAAAAGACAAGCCGAACGGACATATCGACGGTTCATGAACGGTCGATGGGTGACACGCCGATCGGACACTCGGGAAGTACGATCGATCCATCGATCGGGACGCGCGGGCGCGCGGGCGTGCCCGCACAACCAGACCCTCGTCGTGAAGAAGAAATGATGCTCACGAGTGCCACCACCGTCGCCGCGTCCCGCGTCGTCGTCGCCCCGCGCGCGTCGGCCGCGAAGAAGGCGTCCCGCGCGCAGTTCGGCGCCGTCCGCGGTTTCGACCCGCTTCGGTACGTGTTTTGTCGTCGCGCGACTCGATTCTCGACGACGATGGTTCTTCTCGACGACGCGACGATGATGGCGAGTGGGGACGATGGACCGCGGTGATCCGACGGGTCGTGACTCAGGAAACACCCCTAGAGGGTCCGTCGAAAACCGAACGGGCCGAACGATCGGATCGCGCGCGCGTCGGACGCCCGTCGCGGGTGAACGCGCGGATGCACGCGCGCGCGAGCGCGCGGAACGAGTCGAGAGAATTTCGTTTCATTCGCGCGTCGCGTCGTGCGACGCGCGGGCGGGTGAACGAAGGGGTGAAGTCGATCGGTTTCGTCCGGTGGATTTCGACGGGAGCGCGCTCTCGGTCGCGTAGGATCGAATCGATTCGATTCGATTCGGACGGGACGGGACGACGCGCGATGCGGTTCGTGCGGTTCACGCCGATCGTACGCGTCGCGTTTTACCCCGTCGATGCCCTTCGCTTCCCGTCGCTTCCCGTCGCTTCCCGTCCCGTCCCGTCGTCGTCGTCATCGACGAACCTCGGCGATGACGTCCTCGTCCTCGAGATAGGGTGAGAGGGTTTACGTACGCGTACTGACGTGTTTATTTTGTGTTTCTCGCCCGCAGCGTCGCCCCGAAGGCTCGTGGTAACCTCCAAGTCGTCGCGTCCGTCACCAAGAAGCCGGACCTCTCCGACCCGGTGCTCCGCGCCAAGCTCGCCAAGGGCATGGGCCACAACTACTACGGTGAACCGGCGTGGCCGAACGATTTGCTTTACATTTTCCCGGTCGTCATCCTCGGCACCATCGCGTGCTGCGTCGGCCTCGCCGTCATGGAACCGACCCCGCTCGGTGAACCGGCGGACCCGTTCGCCACCCCGCTTGAAATTCTTCCGGAGTGGTACTTCTTCCCGACGTTCAACGCGCTTCGTGTCATTCCGAACAAGCTCCTCGGTGTCCTTTCCATGGCCGCCGTCCCGGCGGGTTTGATCACGGTGCCGTTCCTCGAGTCGATCAACAAGTTCCAAAACCCGTTCCGTCGTCCGGTTGCCACCACCGTCTTCTTGATTGGTACCTTCTACGCCATCTGGATGGGTATCGGTGCCTGCTTGCCGATCGACAAGGCGATCACTCTCGGCGTCTTTTAAGTCTCGTCTGATTTTGGTTTTAACAAAACGGGCGCGGCGGCGACGGAGTTCGTTCGGCGACTTTTACAAATTTGACGTTTATGATGTGTTGTTGACTCGAGCGATGTCAAAAACAGAAAACAATTAATGCGTTCAGGAGACTGAAATGCGGTAGAGGGGAGCGCGCGATGCCTTTAAGCAGGTGTCGGTTAGCTTGAAATGTAAAGATTTCATTAATTTTAACGAACCGAGCATCCCGAGGCGACGACGCGACATTGAGCGACGCGGACCGTATGCCGCGTAAAACGCACGTGTACGAACGAGAGCTCGTCAGCATCGATGACGAGAACGCGTTATCGGCGCTCGCATCGACGACCATTGCGCAAGACGACTCGTTGCGTCGAGCCAACGGAAGAGCGGGCGCAGAAAAGACGCTTCGCGTGGCTTCTTGGAACGTGCAATTCTTACCGGGAATCTGGCGCGGGTGCGGTGGGAGACCGAAAGACATGGTCGCGCGCGCTCTACGAATAGCAGAAAATTTGATCACCGTCGCGAGGATGAACGCCATCGACATTTTGTGCGTTCAAGAAGCTTTCCACGAACCGTCTCGCAGAGCGCTCATCGAAGGCTTGCGTTTATGGTACCCGTACGTGTATGCGCCGAACGTCAAGTCGGGCTTGATGACGTTTAGCAAGACGAGCCACGTGTGTAATCACTTTTCGCCGTTACCGGCGTGCGGGATCGAAAAGATGGCGTTCACCAAGGGTGTGTCGACCACTTTCTTGAGGTTGTCATCGAGCAGCGAGCATACTTCGGTGGCTATACTCCTGAATACCCACTTACAATCAGACTTTTGGAGCAACGGCGCGGATACGAGGCTCAAACAGCTGTGGCACATCAAATCGGTGATGCAAAGAGCGCTGAGAGAGTGCGCCGGGAACAGCTATCGCGTGGAGCGGATTTTGCTGTGCGGAGACTTGAACATCGCCGCTGGCGGAGACGAATACGCGACGCTGATGCGGGACGTTTTCCCAGCCGCAGTCGATCTCACGGCGTCACCGTTGAGGCCTGAGATTAGAAGCGATAGAAAGACCTTCCCCGTCGCGCGATGGCGTCACTACCTGATGCCGTGTCGAGGCGTGAGTCGTTACATCGACTTGGAGCCGAATCGACAGTTGGACTACGTACTCGATTTGACACCAATGATGCGCCAAGGCGTGCCCCCTGTGCATCGGCACGTTGATGCAGCTTACGTACACCATGCGCTGTGTCGAGACGCGCACGGGCTCGCTCTCTCGGATCATTATCCCGTGGTGGCGCTGTCGAGCACGTTCCATTTTCACGGACACGACTACACTCTCTAGAGACTCATGTGCGGCGCCCTTTACGTTCATTAAATGCTGCTGCTATGATATATGAAACTACTCGTACAAGATGAAAACTAAATTTGTGCGCTGATAAACGCGACGAACCATCGACGAAGATTATTGGATTGGCGTCAGACTCTCGTCGGGGACGCCAACCTCATCCCCGTTATCCGTCTCCGTCGTCGCCCTCTTCACTGCCGGCACCGTCAAATCGTCGACTGAGTCCTTCTTCTTCTCTTGCCCTTCCTCGCTATCCGTCGATCGGTTCTTCGTATCCCGGCTCGGACTCCCCTCGGACATCACGCTCCTCGAAGCCGCAATCGCCGAGCTGTACGACGCCCTAGAAAACGAATCAAACGCGTCACCATCCACCGGGATGCGCGGAGACACGGTACACTTTCGATGAACCCGGTTTATCTCAACCGCATCCGGCGTCTCATCCGTTATCCCGACGAGATACGCCCGATCCAACACCGCTCCTTGCGACGTGTGCGTCGCGAGTCGCTCCCGCGACGCGCCGACGAAAGTCGCGCCGCCCACTTTCGCTCCGACGCCATCCTTTTCCAGTTCCCTCATCGTCAACCGCAGCGCGTGCAATAACTCCCCCGTCGTCGCACGCTCTCGTCGCATCAAATCCGCGTTCGCCCGTCTCTCCGTCTCACTCCTTTCTCTCAACGTCCTCGCGTCTCGCTCCAACGCCAGCAGTCGCTTTTCCAGCTTTTCCAAACCGTCACCGCTCCCGCTCCCGCTCCCGCTTCTCCACCCTCGCGGTTCGGGCACACCGACGTACGCCGTCCCCACGTTTCGTTTCCCTCGCTGCTCCGTCGTCGGCGTCGTCGCCGAAGACTCGACGCTCAGGACCGTCGCGAGCGACCTCGAGGAC
>JACLAB010001620.1_pt1 | contig 31634 bp, 18 predicted proteins | sample 8027921 | NCBI WGS metagenome assembly JACLAB01 (sample SAMN15725117, study PRJNA655200) | protist metagenome | isolation source: fluorescence activated cell sorting (FACS) single amplified genomes of... | place: USA: West Boothbay Harbor, Gulf of Maine | collected 2000-07-19 | reverse complement strand
CGCGCTTTTTCAATGCATTCCACGCCCAACCCCGCGCCCGCGCCGCGCAGCACGCGCGGCGCGCACGCCACGGACGTCACGTGCGCGCTGTTCGCATCGCCATCGAGCTCGCGCGCGGTGCACACCGCCGACGCCGACGGCGTGGTGTGCGCGTGGGACGTGCGCACGCGACGGATGGTTGGTGCGCCCACGCGCGCACACGGAGCATCTTCTGGGGTGTTATCCATGCGCGGCGTCGCGCGGGGCGTCGCGACGCAGGGGCGAGACGGGAGCGTGAAGTTTTGGGCGTTGCGACGGCGATGGCGGCGATGGCGATGCGGTGGCGGCGGCGTTGGGGGCGGAGGACGTGGACGCGCGGTCGAGCGCGGGCGCGTCGCGTAGCTTTTGTCGGTTGGCGAGCGACGGAGGCGAGTACGTCGCGTGCGCGGGCGCCGCGGATGGGTCTATTGTCGTCATGCGCGCGAGTGATGGGAAAATTGTGTGCGTCGCGCCCGCGGTGGGTGGCGGCGATGGCGACGAAGACGAAGACGCCGACGCCGCCGACGCGAAGGTTGGTATGGCGACGTGCGTGGCGTTCGTACCGAGCCGAAAGACGACGCCGATGGTGTTCGCGGGGTACGAAGACGGAAGCGTTATTTTATGGGCGTTGGACATCATCGATGGGGGGAATCCCGCGTCGACGGGATTGGCACGCGTGATGTGGCGCGCGCGCGCGCACGCTGAGACGGTGCTTTGCGCGAGCGCGGACGCGAGCGGGACGGGCGCAATGTCGGGCGGCGCAGATGGTGCCGCGGTGCGATACGCGTTTGACGTCGATGATGATACTCATAGCGTCGCCGTTCGTATCGTTCGAACGCACGCGCCCTACGCCAACGTCGTGAGCTCGGCGATGAAGCAGCCGGGCGTGAGCGCCGTCGCCATTCGAGCCGACGATAAAATCGTCGCGTGCGGATGTTGGGATGGTAAAGTTCGCGTGTTTGAATACAAAGCCAAGTCTAAAGGGCGGCTGTTAGCGGTATTAAAGTATCACGAGGATGTGGTCACGGATGTGGCGTTTGCGCCCGACGGCTCGGTTTTGGTGAGCGCGGCGCGAGACGGCTTGGTGTGCTTGTGGCCGATTTTCCCTCCATAGGTACGGTAGCAGTAGGTAGGTACACAGACTAGCGTTAGAACATTAGAAGGAATAGCTATAGCTATAGATAGATGGAATGATGAGACATCAACAACACTCTCCGCCTTTGGGTTTCGCGTCCTCATCCGCGATTTTCAACGACGTCCGTCCCGATTTCGCTCCGCCGCTCGCGCCCGCCGCGCCGCCGCTCCCGCGATGTTTCTTCTCCAACCTCTTCGCCACGCTCACAAACACCGCCTCCACACACTTATTCGCCTTGGCGCTCGTACTGAAAAACTCTGCCCCGATGCTCTTCGCGTACGTCTCGCCCTCCTCGTTCGATACCCGCCTCGAGCGTTCCAAATCGCTCTTATTCGCGCACACCGCCAACGCAATGTTCTCATCCCCGTTAATCTGCTTCAACTCCTTCACCCAGCTCTTCACCCGCGCGAACGAATCCTGATCGGTAATATCATACACCAACACTGCCGCATCGGCATCGCGATAGTAAATCGGACCGAGCGCGTGAAATCGTTCTTGTCCCGCGGTGTCCCACACGTTGACGTCGACGAGCGCTCCGTCGTCGCACGGTACCTTTTTACTCAAATACGTCGCTTGCACTGTCGGCGTTTGCGCGTCAGAGAACGTATTATTCATGTAACGTAACAGCAGCGAGGTTTTCCCCACGCGCCCTTCGCCCAAGAGCACAACCTATGCGTCGACGAGTTTAAATTCAGTCCCAAATGTCAACAGCAAAACAAAAATCAATCCAATCAAATCAATTCACGCGCCGCGTGCGAATCGCGAGCATCCACGACGACGACCGCGCGCTGTGTGCGTCGCGCACTACACATCGCGATCGATCGCGCCGCATCCATACCTTGAACGTCTTCATCGTCGCACGTTGAACGCGCGCGCGCGTGTGCGGTTGACACCAGATGTCAATCGCGCACTCGTTTCGCGCGTCAAACGCCCGCGCGCGCCGGCTACCGACGTCCCTCTTGCGCGATGACGGTTGCGTACGGTGCCGAGGGTGAGTACGGCGACGACGGCGCGGGTCACGGCGATGGGAACGACGATGAGCTCGCGGCTGAGGCGCAAGCGGCGAGCCTTCGCGCCTGGGAGAAAAAGTACGCGAGCGAACGCGCGTGGGAGGATCTCGAGGAAGACCCAACGACGGGGCGGTTGCGCGTGAGCAAAGGGCGCGTTGAGGCGGATGCGCGCGAGCGACGGGCGAAGATGGCGGCGATGGCGTCGAGCGCACACGCGTGTAAGGGGATGATTCGGTTCATGTACGTGGTGGTGGATTTGTCTCGCGCGGCGAATGAGGAGGATTTTAGACCGAATCGCTTGAGCGTCATCGGGCAGTGCGTGATTGGGTTTATTAGGGAGTATTTTAATCAAAACCCGCTGAGTCAGCTCGGGTTGATCGTCGCGCGGGATGGTGTGGGCGAGCGGTTGACAGAGCTGAGCGGGAGTCCAGAGGCGCACGTGAGCGCGTTGAAGAAAACGCTCGATGCGAGTGGGGATTTTAGTTTACAAAACACATTGAACGTTGCGCGAACGTCGTTGAAGTCGATTCCCGCCTACGGTAGCCGGGAAGTTTTGTATATTTTGTCCGCGTTGTCGACGTGCGACCCGGGGAACGTGTGGACAGAGGTCGCGGCGGCCAAGGCGGCGAAAGTGCGCGTGAACGTCGTGTCGCTCGCCGCCGAGCTGCACGTGAGTCGTAGAATGGCGGATGAAACCGGTGGGGACTTTGGCGTGAGCTTGAATGCTGATCACTTGCATGATTTAATCATGGCGCACGCGCCGCCGCCGCTGAGCGAAGAGGCGACAAAGTCGAGCTTGGTGCAAATGGGCTTTCCCCAGAAGAAACACGTCGCAAGCGATGCGTTGACGGTTGGGGTTACTGGGGATTACGTGTGTCCTCGATGCTCGGGGCGTATTGACGAGTTACCTTCTCAATGTGCGGTGTGCCGATTGACGCTCGTGTCTTCGCCGCATCTCGCGCGGTCGTACCACCACTTGTTCCCAGTCAAGGCGTTCAACGAATTAGACGCCGCAGCTGACGACAAATCTAACGTCACTGCGACTTTGGAGTGTGCGGCGTGTTTGGCGACGATTAGTGATAGGAGTTTAGCGTCGACATGCGAGGATTGCACGAAGATGTTTTGCTTTGCGTGTGACGTTTACATTCACGAAAAATTGCACAACTGTCCATTTTGCTCATCTTAGTCTTGCTCGCTTCGTGCGCGAGCGCAGAAAAAATTATAATGTACACGTACTACGATTATAGATTCTATGCATCCTACTCATCCGTCGCTAATGTTTCGACTCTTCGCTGCCACATGCTTGCCATCGAGCGCACAGAGCCGCGCTCGATGGGCGTCGCTTTTTCAATCACGGGCGCCACGGGCACGTCTATGTCATCACGTGGCACCTTTGGTTGGTGTGCTAACGGTGGCGACGACGTCTGTATGTCTATAAACTTTGATTCTTCGATGAAAATGGTTTCGTCATCGTCTTTGTCTTTGTCTTTGTCTTTGTCTTTGTCTTTGTCTTTGTCTTTGTCTTTGTCTTTGTCTTCGTCGGCGACTGTCTCGACAGTGCGTGATTCCTCCTTTCTAAATCGCCGCATCAACGCCTCGCGCTCCGCCTCCACCCGGGCCTCTTCTAATTCTAACGTTCTACGCGCTTCGCGCGCTGCAGCCTCTTTCGCCGCCTTTTGCGCGGCTATTTGCTTCTCGAGCTCAAATTTATAACGCGCCGCGCTCTCCTTGCGTCTCGCATCAGCCTCGCGCTCAACTCCGAAATGCGCGCCACTCGACACTGGCGAACGCCGCGCATGCACTGGCGAGTGCGATAAAAACGACTCATCGCCCACTCGCGCGCCATCGTGCGAAAATGACCGCGTCTCGAGCGGCGCGAGCGCGGTTCGTGCGGCTTCTCGTTGGAATTCAAACAATCTGTGCGCATGCTTTCCACACTCCGCATCGTCATTCGAGAGCGATTTTCGATACGCCACTTGCGCGTCGAGCTCCGCGAGGTATGCTTTACGTCGACGGATTTGCGCGGCGCGCTCGTCGGGGTCGACGTCTTGAAACATGACGAGTGTCAAGTTGTGCCGTCGAGCTACAAAGGATGTATGTGATTTTACAATGTCTATCAAATGACGACGCCACGCGACGCTACGCGACGCAGCGCGCACGGTCGAGAGCGCATCATGTGTGTCGATGTGTGCGAAAGCCAGTGCGGCGCTATCGCGCCCTACTGCGACGTTTTAAGCACCCACGATGACCGCGCGACTACGAGTTGCCGATGCCGCCCGCCTCTGGTAAGCGCTCCACCGTGTACTTGTGATTGCCTAGACACATGATGGGCACGCCTGGAATCTTACGGATTCGACGCTTTAAATCCGTATCACACGTGGCGACGATGTAACAGCGATGCGCCTTGACTCGCTCGCAAATACAATCATCCGCGTACGTCCCTCTGTGTTGACACGGCAGCCGCTCAAATCTCGGGTCCTTCGCGATGCGCAACGCCACCCGATACTTTTGACCAAGCTTCTCCAATTCCGCCATCACGCAATCCGTAATATGTGGCGTACACTGCGCATACAAACAATCCATCATCCCTTTCACGATATCAATCTTATTCTTGATTGAAAAGTTGATAAAGTTTGTGTCGATGATGACGTTGTACGGCGGCTTGAGCTGCGAGTTAAACTTCCCAAACAACGCCGCTGATTGCGTCTCCACGTGTTTCACCTTGACTTGATCATCCATAAATCTCGTCTTCTTCCCACCCTTACCATCATCCTTGCGTTTGGCAATCTCTTTCGGGTTTATCATGCGTTTTACCGCGGCGAATTGCTTCGTCTTTAAGCGATTCTTCCCCATGGCGAATGATGATTGAATGAACGAATCGCCCACGCGTGCGTCGCCACGTCGCCGTCGCCGTACCGCGCCTCGTTCCGCGCACCTTCAAGATCCCTCACTCGCGCGCGCAGCGTCTGTGCGTCACTCGTCGGCGTCGGTGACCAGCGTCAGCGTGTGGCGGCTCACCCTCGCGCAGCCGCCGAAACCTTCAATCGAATCACGCGTCGTCATTCCACGACGCCGCGCGCCATGTCGCCGCTTCCGCGCGTGTTCCTCGACCTCGCCATCGGCGCGTCGCCCATCGGTCGAGTCACCATCGAACTCCGCGCCGACGTCGTGCCGCGCACGGCGGAAAACTTTCGCGCGTTGTGCACGGGCGAGCGAGGCCAATCCGCATCGTCTGGCCACGCGTTGACGTTTAAAAACAGCACGTTTCATCGCGTGATTCCGAATTTTATGTGCCAGGGCGGGGATTTTACCAATCACGACGGTACCGGGGGGGAGTCCATCTACGGCCGCACGTTTCGCGACGAGAATTTTGAGCTGAAGCACGCGGGCGCGGGGACGCTGTCGATGGCAAACTCGGGACCGCACACGAATGGGTCGCAATTTTTTATCACGACTGGCAACACGGCGTGGTTGGATGATAAACACGTGGTGTTTGGGACGGTGTGTGATGGTATGGATGTCGTGCGACGGGTGGAGGCGTGTGGGTCGAAGAGTGGGAAGACGCGCGAGACGATTCGGGTGGTGGATTGCGGGGAGATTCCGCGTGAATTGATTGGAGATGATGAGCTCACGGAGGCTGGGCGAGAGGTTTTGGCGCGACATAAGGCGGAACAGACGGTGGCGAATCGCGAAGCGCGGGCGGTTGGGACGGAAAATCCGGATGTAGCGTCGGCGAGACGGTTGAAGGAGATGGCTGAGGCGGAGCGACGCGCCGAGGAGGAGCGGGCGGCAGCAACGACGACGACGACGACGGTGCCAGATGCGGGCAATCCGATGCAAGGAATGAGTGCGAAGCAGCGCAAGTTATTCGAATTGCGCTTAAAGTTGAATGAAGGGCGCAAGCTGAATCAAAAGGCTGTTGTTGATGAAAAGAAGCGAGTAGACGCGCCCGAGGAATACGCCAACGCGCAAAAGCGAAAGCTCAAGGACGCGCAGGATAAGTCGCGCACAGACGCCATGGTGAAACAAGGCATCAGTCCTACAGCGTATCATCTCACGGCGACTTTAGAGCAAGTCGAGCGGGCGAATAAAAAGGTGAAAAAGAAGGAAGTCTACGACCCAAAGAACGCAGGGCAGTTTAGCGCTGACCGTCAATACGCCAATTATGAACGCGCGAACGCCAACATTGAGGTTGATATGAACGCGTACAATGCACAAAAAGAGCGCGTGCCTGACTTTTACCGCAGTGCCGATAGCATTCACCATGAATCGAACAAGCCTTCGCAAGAAGCAATCGAGCGTTTGGCGAACCACGTGGCGACGGTGCAGCGCAAACAAGTGGCCTTGCGCGAGAAGAAGACGCACGCTGCAAAGGATGTGGATGGCATCAACATCAAAAATGAGCGCTATAACCAGCAGCTCGCAAAGGCGTATGATAAATACTCAAAGGAAATCAAGGCCAACTTAGAACGCGGCACGGCGCTGCCTGAATGAACGAATTGATAGCGAATAAATTTATTTGTGTAAAAACACCAAGAGGAATGAATGCTTATCAGCTACTAGTAAAAGAATGAATTGCAAGACGTTGTTTTTAGTTGTGTTTTTTCGGGTTGCCGAAGCCGCCACCGCCAGGAGAAGCAATTGTCAAAACATCACCACGCGAAACTTGAATGCTATTTTTACCACCCAAATCAATGACTTCGCCATTCGCGCGCGTGAGCGTGTTCACGCCACGAGCCCCGTCTGCACCCCCAGCGAGACCTTTCGGGGCGAAAACGCGTCGTTCAGATAATACGCTCACCGTGATGTCTTTCAAAAATTCAAGTCGACGCACTATGCCGTCGCCACCATGCGTTTGACCGTCGCCGCCAGAGCCGTGGCGAATGGAAAATTCGCGCAAAATCACCGGGTATCGGCGCTCTAATATCTCCGGATCGGTAATCCGCGTGTTTGTCATGTGACACTGAACCGCCGAAGCGCCGTGAAAGTCTGGCCCAGCACCTGCGCCGCCGCCGATTGTTTCGTAATATCCGAAAGTGTCATCGCCAAACGTTAAATTGTTCATGCACCCTTGCGCGTTTGCGCACGCGCCGAATGCGGCCAGACACACATCCGTCACGCGCTGCGACGTCAGTACGTTGCCTCCCACGACGGCAGCGGATTCTGATGGCGACAGAAAGCATCCATCCGGTACGGCAATCGTCACCGGTTTCAAGCATCCTTGATTGAGTGGAATTTCCTGCTTCACTAAGCATCGAATGCTGTAAATGACAGCCGCGTTTGTGACCGCGGGTGGCGCGTTCCAGTTCCCATCAACTTGGTTCGATGTGCCCGTAAAGTCGAAATCCGCCGTACCGTGCTCAGCATCGAGCGTCAGGGTCAAGCATACTTGGCTTCCGTCATCCATGCAGTCGACAGCTTTCAATGTGACGCGCTCGCCACTCACTTCAGCGCCGAGTCGAGCGGCGTCGGCGATGACGTTTCGAGCCGCTTGCTTGAGCATGTCGCGCACCGCAAGTTCGGCGTTATCTTGCACATGGTTCATGTACGCCTGCACTTGATATAATCCACACTCGTCGATTAATTCGTTCAAAAGCGTGATGCCGCGTTGATTTGCGGCGACTTGCGCGCTTAAATCACTTAAATTATCCGCGAGCTTCCGAGTGCCTTTACTCCCAGTGTCTGGCTTTGTCAACAATTTCACGATGCCTTCTTCTTGATACACGCCACGGTCGACAAGCTTGAACGTTTTAATTGCCGCGCCTTCATCAGCGATCGTTTTTGAGAACGGTGGCATCGATCCGGGAGTCAATCCACCGACGTCAGCGTGATGTCCACGCGAGGCGACGAAAAAGACAATTTTTCCATCTCGAAACACTGGCGTGACGACGGTAATATCTGGGAGGTGGCTCCCACCCGCTTGCGGGTGATTCGTGACCAATACGTCACCTTCGTGTAGACCATCAAATCCCCAGTGGTCGAGCTGCCACGATACCGTCGCAGACATTGCGCCGAGGTGTACGGGGACGTGCGGCGCGTTGGCGACGAGTCCTCCATCTGGCCCAAAAATGGCGCACGAAAAGTCCAATCGTTCCTTGATGTTCGTCGACACACTCGTGCGCTGCAGTGTTCGACCCATGCGTTCGGCGATACCCATGAAGCGGTTGCTAAAGATTGAAATCAAAATCGCGTCTGGCTTGGAATAGTCCTCCTCGTCCGCTCCGTATGATTTTGCCTTTGTGATTGGCACGGTGATTTTCAAGTCCCCGTATGTGGTGACCTCCCCGACGCACGCAGGCTCAATCACGCACGTCGACGTGCCATTCATGATAATCGCTGGACCTTCAATAGACATCCCGCCGAGTAAGCTGTCAAACATGAACACTGGCGTGTCGCACCATCCTAAATCTTCAAAATACACTCGCGTGCTATCGTGCGCCTGCGGCGTTTCGCCCGGCGCGCATGACGCAATCGGCAAACGTGTCAATAGAGTGTTGTTTGCGACGCCACGCACGCGCACGTCGTCAATTAGCAATGCGCGACCTTTGAGGTCAAAGCCATATTCGCGTACGAACCGTTCGCGGAAAGCCTTGGCGTAATCGCCGTCTTCTGGCTCTGGAACCATCATCGCCGTATCAGAACCATCGTAACGCAAATTCAGAAAGCACTCGCATCGCACATCATGAGGTTCGAATGCGCCATTCGCAGTCAATTGCGCCGTGACGCGGTCTTTAAGGGTCGACATACTCGTCATGGCTTGGGCAAGCTCGTCGGAGTTGTCATACTTTGCCGCGCACGCAACCTGCGACTCGGCGACGACGTCAGCGAGACCCATGCCATAAGCTGAGAGAATACCACAAAATCGATGCACGAACACAGTGGACATGCCTAAGTCGCGCGCAATTGCGCATGCATGCTGTGGGCCGGCGCCTCCGAACGCGGCCAAAACATGGGACGAAATTTCGTAGCCTTTGCTTTCGGTAATTTCTCTAATCGGTCGGCACATCGCTTCGTTGGCGACTCTCAAAAAACCCATCGCCACCTCCTCGGTGGTCAAACTCCCGCCAGTCTCGTCATTGATGCGCTTCGAAAGTTCTTCAAATGCTGCGAATGAGGCGTCGTAATCGAGCGGCTCGTCTTCATTCGCACCGAAAATTTTCGGGAAATAATTTGGAAGAATGCGGCCGAGCACCAAATTGGCATCCGTCACGGCAAGCGCGCCTCCTTTGCGATAGCACACCGGGCCGGGCTGTGAACCGACGCTTTCAGGCCCAACGTAGAATGTACCAGAACGAAATGTGAGCGCCGACCCTCCACCAGCGGCGACGGTTGTGATATCTAATTGCGGTGCTTGTACGGTGACGCCCGCCGTCGTCGTCTCCGTCACTTGCTCGTACCCGCCTCGCGGATCGTATCGACTGACGTCCGTACTCGTTCCACCCATGTCGAATCCAATGATTGGTGTTCGCCCATCGTCACCATCGTCGCGTAACGCCGCGCTCGTGGTGAGCGCGAATCCAACGACACCACCCGCTGGGCCACTTAAGATGGCTTGATAGCCACTAAAATTATCCGCCGGCGTCAAGCCACCATCGCTCTGCATGAAACTCACCTTGACTTCACTCAAGCCGTCGTCAAATCCATCAAGAAATGAATCAATATATGTTCTAATGCATGGTGTGAGATAAGCATCGACAGCACCGGTGTGCCCGCGCGGTACCGCGCGAACCATGGGCACCAACGCGCTCGATAAAGCGACGTGCTCAAATCCCATATCGCAGGCTAATTTTCCAATCACCTGCTCGTGCTCGGCAAAGGTGTACGAGTGCAATAAAACCACTGAAATGGACTTTATGCCGTCGTCCAAAAGTGCCTGTAATTTCGGGCGTAACGCGTCGATATTGAGCTTTTGCAAAATCTCCACTGTCTCGCCAGTGGAGCCGACAACGCATTCACCCTGCACCATCTCCCCTTCACTCACCACGCGCACGCGTTCATCCACCTCAACAACGCGCTCATACAGCGTCCCTGGCCGCTCGATGCTTAAATCAAATATATCCGGCCGCGCTTGATTCCCAATCGCCAACAAGTCGCCGAACCCGCGCGTGGTCACCAACGCCGTCGCCGCCCCTTTCCTTTCCAACAACGCATTCGTCCCTACCGTCGTACCCATGCGTATCCAATCAATTCTAGCCGTCGGTACTTTTTCATCCCGCGAAATCGTTCGGCCTTCCACGCGTTCTAACACGCGACGAATACCTTCACGAGGCGCGCTCGCGTAGTTCCTCGGGTCCTCGCTCAACAACTTAATCGTCACAAACGACACCCCTTGTGGCGCGCTCGCGTCAGGGATCTCTGCGTACACATCCGTAAACGTCCCTCCGCGGTCGATGCAAAACTTCACCGCGCGCTGAGGCGCGTCGGCGGGCGCCGTGGAGCTCGCAGAAGATGACGATGCGCGAGGGGCAGCAACCCGCGCCCGCGCGCGCGTTGTTTTATACCTCGACGCGCGCAAAGGCGCGCGCGCGCAAAGGCGCGGTATCGCCCGCGTCGTCATCGCGGGCGTCGTTGACGTCGACGGCATCGGCGCGGCGGTAACAACGTCGCACGTCGCGACGCCGACGTGTGAGGTTTGTTTGTTTATTTTTAGTCGGCGTGTTCTTCCGCGCTCAACGAACGCTGCGCGGCGGTGCCGACCGCACACGGCGCCGCGCGCGCGTGCACGCGTACGTGTTTCTCTTGTCGACCTAATTTCGCACGCCGCGCGCGATGGCGCGCGCACTCGTCTCGGCCATAGCCCCGCGCGCGCGAACAGAGGAATGCGAAACGTCCTCTGGTGTATCGTGCCAAACCATGGCTGTGGCGCGCGCGCGCGTCGCGGGCGACGGTGTGGACATTCGAAGCGACGGGCGCGAGTCTGTTCGCGCGTTTGTTGCGCGAAAGCGCGAAATTTTCTTGGTACAGATGGATATTGACACAAAGGTTGAAGAAATTCAGAAGTTGGAGCGCGCGACGGCGCAACGCGAGGAGGCCTTGCGGAAGAGCGAGATTATGCTTGCGGAAGACCACGCGCGGTTCGATGAGTTTTTGAAAGATAACGATGCTAAAGTGCGCGAGGCGGTGAATGCGGCGGAGCGTGAGGCGAGGGCGAAGCACGAAAAGGTCAAGGAGATGAAGCGGTTGCAGGCCGACATCGCGAGCGCATCGCAAGAATTAAACAGAAAGGAAGAGAAATTGCAGGAATGCTACGAGTACAAGAAATTTTTAGATTCGTTGACACCTGCAGAGTGGTTTGAAGAACATCCAGAAGCTTTAAGTGACATCGACGACGACGATGATGGGTCGAGCGTACCCATGTATTTTACGGAGCCCGAGCAGCTCATGCGCGTGTTTACGCAATTGGAGGAGCAAAATTTATTCCTCATCCAGAGCGTGCGTGAAGCAGAGGAAACGCTGCAGAGTGTCAAGGCGAAGCATGTGAGCACAAAAGAACAGATGGATGCCGAAACATCGACGCTGAGGGGGCAAATTGCGCAGCTGCAACAAGCCATAGACGCCGAGGAACGTAAAGGCGAACGATTGATGCGGCAGTTGCAGAGCGGCAATGAGGGTGACGACAATACCATCGAAAAGGAGCTCACAGAACTCACGAAACGCGTCACTGAAGTATATCTTGAATGTGGATTCGCGCATGACCCGAGTATAAGCGTCTTACAAATGCTTACAAACATTGAAGCCAAGATGGAAGAATATTTCACCGCCATCGACGCACTCCCAGCCGAAGTCGTTGCGGATTTAGAAAAACAGAAAGAAAAGGAGCGCCGTCGCTTGGCGCGCGAGGAAAAGATGCGACAACAAAAGCTAGAGCATGAAGTACGTTTTCAGCGCGCACTCGAGCGCGCGCGTGCGCCGGCACATAAAAAGACGGGTAAGCCCGTGATGTTCCGTTCGCGTTTGGTGAAGAAAAAGTCAACGGATGAGGAGCAAGCAAAGGCAAACGCTGCAGACGCCGCGGACAAAGAGCTTGAAGAATTTCTCAATCGCCAGTATTAGAAGTGCATACATACAGCGTGGTGGTATAAATGTTACAAACGAATGTTATAAAGCCGCCTACATCCAAGGAAGAGATATCTTATCGCTCATGTCGTAGAGCGAAACGCAAATCTCGAGCGAAATGAGTACGATAATAATCCATTCCAACGCGTCGCTTTTGCGGTTTTGAAGAATTTCCAAGTAAAACTTCACCTGAGTTTGAATCAGATTGAGCTTGTAATCTAAATCTTGGAATCGGTCTTCAAGTTCGAAATCTTGTCGCAAACCTTCCCAAACAATGTTGTACTGCGCGTATTGCCAAGCGGTGTCGGAACGCCCCAACAACCCGAGTTTGGTAATCAATTCAGTCAGCGTGTTGTTGTTTTCCGCAACGAGCGAGAAAAGCCTTTTCTTGCTGATGTTCAAGTCCCCGGTTAACTCGGTACTTTTATTTAATTTACTGAAAATCTCCACCATTCCGTCCACTTTTTGTTCGTAGTGCTCCAACGCCACTGTTTGCGCCAAGACGGAGGAAATGACAGAAATGTTGTTAATATCCATACGTTTCAGCACAATGTGATCGCTTTCCAACTTCGCCCAATCCTCCAGAGTCGGTCGCACGACAACTCTGTAATCATCCGTCATCGGCACCGGCAACGGCGTCGACGTGAACGACCTCGCAAGCTTCAAACACTCCTCGCGCTCCTTCTGTCCCATGTTGTAAAATACCACCGAACCAAACTTGAATACCACGAAATATCGACTGAGCATCTCAGGTGGAATCGGCGCATTGTCGTCAAAACTAGGTAATTCCGCAAGCTTCTGCGGTGACATGCGAATGATGACACCATCGCGATTAAACTCTTTGGGATACGCCGGCATTTGCTTCGCCACAGCCTTAACGTCGATGGTACTCCCGACGTAATATGCCCTCACTGGCAACATAAAATCATACGCATTCGTCGCCGCGTGCGAAGAATCACCATTTCCATCAACTCGATCGTCGTTCTCCGACCGAAGTCCGTTCGACATCGCCGCGGCGTTATTCTCTGGCGCCTCTCTCCCCGCTTTGGCTTTACTCTCCGCGCGTTGCAACAACGAGTCTCCCATCCCATACGGCGTCGCCCGCTTGATTTTCCACCCACCGACTAAACTCGAATACGCCCTCGTGCACGAATACACCTCTCTCTCGCGCGCGCCCTTGCCACGTTCCCCGAACGCCGCGCCCAAGCGCCATGAATCCCAACGCATGCTCGACACCGCATCGTGTGCGCGCACACGCGCCTCCACCACCGCGCTCGACGCCGTCGTCGCGAATCCCGCGCGCGAGGCGCGTGACGCGCACGCTCGCACGACGTTTGCCACCGTCGTCGCCGCGCGTTGACGCATCGCGCGGTCTCGCGAGGCGGCGAATGACGGCTGCGCGTGTCCTTGAAGTGTTTAACCCTCCGCGGACACGGCATTCGTCGCCGCGCACGACATCTCGCGCGCACCGCCGTCGAGAGAACGCGAGTGGAGCACGCGCGCACGCATCGCGCCGACGCACGAACGCGGCGACAGCGCGCATACACACGCGAGGCGACGCACGTGAGGGCGCGGAACGATGGTGCACTTGTACAATCTGTCGCTGCAAAAGTCTGCGGGGATTAACGCCGCGGTGTACGGGAACTTCAGCGCACCCAAGGCGCAGGAGATCGTGGTGGCGAGGAATAAGACGTTGGAGTTACTCAGGCCGGATGATACGGGGAAGGTTCAGACGATATGCTCGATGGAGGCGTTTGGGATCGTGCGCTCGATCGCCGCGTTTCGATTGACGGGCGCGAATCGCGATTACATTGTCATCGGGAGCGACAGTGGGCGAGTCGTTATAGTGCAGTATGACAAGGATAAGGCATTGTTTGTTAAAGTGCACCAAGAGACGTTCGGTAAGAGTGGGTGTCGTCGGGTGGTGCCTGGGCAGTTTTTGTGCGCCGACCCAAAGGGCAGAGCAATTTGCATCGGGGCAATTGAAAAGAGCAAGTTGGTGTACGTGCTGAACAGAGACAACAAGGCGAATTTAACGATTTCTTCGCCGTTAGAGGCCAATAAGTCGCAGACGATTGTTTTTCACATGTGCGGATTGGATTGCGGTTTGGACAATCCGATTTTCGCCGCCATTGAATTGGACTACGGCGACGCCGATATCGACCCGAGCGGTGAAGCCGTGGCAGAAGCTCAAAAACACTTGACGTATTACGAGCTTGATTTGGGTTTGAACCACGTCGTTCGCAAGTGGAGTGAACCGATCGACAACGGAGCGAACCATTTGATTCCCGTGCCCGGTGGGAGCGATGGGCCAGGCGGCGTCTTGGTGTGTTGTGAAAACTTTGTGATTTACAAACATCAAAATCACGACGAGGTTCGCGCGGTGATTCCGCGTCGAACATCGTTGAGTGCCGATCGTGGGGTACTCATCGTTTCTTCGGCGAGCCATAGATCAAAGAATACGTTCTTCTTCTTGGCGCAAAGCGAATATGGGGATATTTACAAACTCACGGTTGACTACTCTGGAGAGAAGGTGAACGAAATCAAGGTCAAGTACTTTGACACAATTCCCACGTGCATCAGTATGTGCGTGTTGAAAACGGGTTTCTTGTTTGCAGCGAGTGAGTTTGGTAACCACGCGCTTTACCAATTTGCCGGTATTGGGGACGACGATGCCGTCGAGAGCACGTCTGCGGGACTCATGGAAACAGAAGAGGGCTACCAACCCGTATTCTTTGACCCGCGACCGTTGACGAACTTGTACCCAATCGACAACATAGACAGTTTGTGCCCTGTTTTAGACATGCAGGCTCACAATCTGACTGGTGAAGAGACGCCTCAGCTGTACACTCTGTGCGGCACTGGCGCGCGCAGTACGATGCGAATCTTGCGTCAAGGCATTGGCATGAGTGAATTGGCCATGAGCGCCCTTCCTGGACAACCGAACGCAATTTTCACAGTCAAAACCAACTCGTCTCAAGAGTACGACTCTTACATTGTGGTGTCCTTCTTGAATGCGACGTTGGTGTTGTCGATTGGCGACACCGTTGCGGAGGTGAGCGACAGCGGACTTTTAGGTACATCGCCCACGCTTCAAGTGTGCTTGATGGGTGATGATTCGTTGTTGCAAGTTCACCCAAGCGGTTTGCGCCACATCAAGGCGGACAAACGCGTAAATGAGTGGCGCACGCCTGGGCGCAAGCAAATCTCCAAGTGCACATGCAACAACAAGCAAGTCGTCATCGCTCTCACTGGTGGTGAAGTAATTTATTTCGAACTCGATGCGACTGGACAGTTGATTGAAGTCGAGAAGCTTGAAACGAATGGCGATATTGCGTGCTTGGATATTGGCCCGGTTCCGGAAGGGGCGTTGAGAAATAGGTTCCTCGCGATGGGTTCCTTTGACGGAAATGTACGAATCATGAGCCTCAATCCCGACGACTGCTTGCAAACGTTAGCCGTGCAAGCTCTCAAGGGAGCGGCGCCGACGAGTTTGCTAGTGCTTCCGACGCCTTCTACGGAATCTTCTCAAGGAAGCTTACTATTGAACGTGGGCATGGCGAATGGAGTTTTGATGCGTTGCACCATTGATCAAGTGTCTGGTCAATTAAGCGATACCCGTATGCGTTTCTTGGGTGCTCGGGCGCCCAAGTTAGTGCGCACTATGATTCGCGGTTCGCCTGCAATGGTGGCTCTGTCTTCCAGGCCTTGGTTGGGTTATTCTGAGAAGGGAACATTCGTGTTGGCACCGATTTCTTACGTTCCGATTGAAGAAATGTGCTCCTTTAGCAGCGAACAGTGCCCAGAAGGTGTGGTTGCGATTTCGAATCAGACTCTCCGCATCGCGAGCGTCGAGCGTTTGGGTGAAAATTTCAACCAGACGTCAATTAAGCTGCGTTACACGCCGCGTGCGATGAGTGCCAACCCCAACACACGCATGATTGCGTTGATTGAAAGTGACCAATGCACCGTTCCGGTGAGCGAGCGCGAAGGTCCCGAGGCTATCCCTGCGGATGTAGCATCACCCGCTGACGACGATGATGATGAAGATGCTCAGAAAATGACGCCAGTAGAGCAGTTCGGCGCGCCGAAGAGCTCTCCAGGGACTTGGGCATCGTGTGTACGCATCGTCAATCCAAAGGATGCAAAATCAACGTTTACGCTTGAACTCGCAAAGAATGAAGCCGCGCTCAGCTTGTGCCACGTGTACATGTCTGGACCGAATGAGTTGTTATTAGCGGTCGGTACTGCCATCAGTCTTACCTTTGCCCCGCGTGATTGCGAAGGTGGTTTTATTCACTTGTACAGATACGGCACGGATGGTACGACGCTCACCTTGGTGCACTCCACGCCAACCGATGGACCTGTTGGCGCGTTGTGCGGTTTCAAGGGTCACTTGCTCGCGGGTGTCAACAATGCACTCCGAATTTATGACTTTGGTAAGAAGAAGATGTTGCGAAAAGTGGAGAATAGAAACTTCCCGAACTTCATCTCAACCATTCACGCCGCGGGTGATAGAATTTACGTCGGCGACGTACAAGAGTCGATTCACTTTGTCAAGTACAAGGCTGATGAGGGGAGCATTTACGTTTTTGCAGATGACGTGCGACCACGATACATGACGGCAACGTTACCATTAGACTACGACACTCTTGCGGGCGCTGACAAGTTTGGTAACATTTTCATCAACCGTTTGCCAAAGGATGTGAGCGAGGAAATGGACGATGACCCAACGGGAGGAAAGAACGTTCACGCCGATGGTTTGTTGAATGGTGCACCTAATAAGTCGGAGACACCGGCGCAGTTTTACGTGGGCGAGACCGTGTGCGCGCTCACGAAGAGTGCGCTTCAGCCGGGTGGTACGGAACTTGTGCTCTACGGCACTTTGATGGGTGGCATCGGCGCGCTGGTGCCGTTCAGCACAAAGTCTGAAATCGAGTTCTTCACTCACTTAGAGATGCACATGCGACAAGAAGCGCCTTCTCTCGTGGGACGGGATCACATGTCATTTAGATCGTACTACGCTCCGGTGAAGAATGTGGTTGATGGCGATTTGTGCGAGCAATTTGGCGCGCTGAGCGCCGAGGTGCAACGTCGCATCGCAGAGGACATGGATCGCACGCCGAGCGAAATCTTGAAGAAACTCGAACAAGTTCGAGCGTTAGCTGTTTAGGAGTGTTTAGAGCACTCGAGGCAGTGCCGTGAATATAATACAAACGTTTAGAAACAAATCTAAGTTAAGCCACTGACGACGCCTTGCCTGAAAATTTCTTGAGCGCCCAAACCGTCGAATCCACCGCAAGAATTTTTGTCCAGTCGACGGCAAAATGAAACGTATGGTTGATTGTGCCAATAATCGTTCCCATTGGTCCTGCCCTGTGATGTTCCGGTGAAGATCCATCTTCCGACGCGCGTCTCTCGAGCACTTTCTGTTTTGATTGAGGCGCAGGTTCAAACACGAACTCCACCGCGGATTCAATGCACGTCAGCACGCATTCGCCCAATTCTTCAATTTTCTTACTCAACATGCGCTGCGCCGTCTCACACTGCGCATCTGTAGTGACATATATCATCGATGCATTCATGCCTTGAACAGGAGGGTCTAGCCTTGGATCATGCGCGCGCCAAAAAGCGTTACTCAACTCTTCGTACGTCGGAGCGTACGGATTCGACGGATCCCATTTCACCAACACAACCTCGCTTCCCGCTGCCGATGACGACGTCGACGGCATAAACGACGTCCTCGCACCCCACATCGACGACGACGACGACGACGACGACAGCGACGACGACCTCCGCGTCTTCGAACCAAACGACAGCGCTCTCGCCTTTCTTCGACGTAACCGCCCGAGCTCAACCATACCGTGCGCGCCTACCTTCTTCGCGAGCTCGAGCTCCAAAAACGCATTCGCGCCGGTAGAAAAGTACGCTTCTTCTAACTTCCGCCCGCCGTGCGGCGTGCGCACGTCCTCCCCGTCCTCGCGCATCCAAAAAACTCAAAAAAAATTGCACAGTCAGCCCCCGAATGCGAATGCCACGTTGCTCACGCGCGCCTCGTGGCCGACGACGCCGTAGTCACCTCACACGCGCGAGCACTCGCCCTGACGAACGCGTTCTAACGAACGCGCGATCTGCACGCGTCGACGAATGCGGGCGCGCGCGCGCATTCGCGCGGAATTCGCGCGCGATGTATGGTGGTTGCGTTCCACGTGTTACCGGTGTCGTCGCGCAACGCTTCGTCGGCGCATCGCGCGCGTCAGACGCCGACCACCGCATCGCTGGGGACGCGCGCGACGCGCCGCGAACGACCCTCGTCGCCGTCGCCGTCGTCGACGCCGGTGCAGCGTCGTCAGGGCGTGGAACGCGCGCGATGTCGGCGGTTGACGACGCGCGCGGCGCTCCCGCCGACCACGCGATCGCGAGGTTCGCGAGCCGCGGGGAGAGCGGCGATGGGTCGTCATCGGCGACATCGCGCGCGAAACGGGTGCGAGATAGTCTCACGAAGCGCATTCGAGCGTTGAGGAGGTTGGTGTCGCGTGCGAACGTCGAGAGTGAGAGCGATGATGGCGGGGAGGAGGACACGGCGGAAGAGTTGTGGTACGGGAATCAAAGGTCGATGGACGAGGGCTCTGGCGCAGGACGTAGCGAAACGTCGAGTGACGGTGATGGAGAGGGCAGTAGGCCGTGTATGGATTCACAGCACGTCGTGGATTCGTCGCTTGGGTTGTACGCTCGACTCGGAGAGCACACGAAGAGTGGGAAACACGCGCGTAACGCCTTAGCCGCAGCGAGAACGTTTGCAGCGATTCATCAGTCTGAGAGTGAAAGTGGGGACGAGGATGAAGATGAGTCCTTCGAGACGGCAAGCGGGAGAGTTTACGGGGGTAGGACCTTTATGTATTTCACCGTGGACCACCCCGTTCGCAAGCTGTGCATACAGATCGTCGAACATCCCAAATTTGATTTCTTCATTTTGGGATTGATTGCCGCGAACACCGTGCTGCTGTGTCTGAGCGAACCCGAAAAGCTCGCGGATCGAGGATGCGGCGCGCATTCCAGCATTGGTGCACGTAATCAAGCGATAGAAAACAGTGAGCTCGTATTCACGGTGCTTTTCGCTACTGAAGCGCTCACTAAAGTGATTGCCTTGGGTTTCGTGGGAAAGCACGTCTCCTCCTCGAAAAAAGTCAAACCGTACTTGAGAGACAGTTGGAACGCGATGGACTTTGTCATCGTGATTTTCTCCATTTTATCTCAGCTTCCTGGAGTTGGTGACTCAAATTTATCCACTCTGAGACTCGCGAGAATTTTACGGCCTTTGAGAACAATTTCCATGTTCCCATCGCTTCGCCTGCTGGTCACGACCATGTTGACCTCCTTGCCGATGCTCGGGAATGTTGTCGTGTTCTTTGTTCTGTTCTTTTGCATCATGGGAATCATGGGTGTGCAAATGTTTAGTGGTAAGTTAGCCAACAGGTGCTACACTTTATTGCCGGCGTCGACGTCGTGCGACAGTTACAGCGCACAGCCATACGTGAACTGCGTGGCTCATGAGTCAGGTGTGGATGCCATACTGTTGAGTGAAAATGAAGATCAAGCATGTGGGACTTCGTCAATGGCTTCGTGGAAGTGTAACGGTGATCAAGCTTGCTTGGTCTACAAGAATAGCAACTACGGATACACGAGTTTTGATAACGTTTGGTGGTCGTGGTTGGTTATTTTTCAAACGATTACACTAGAGACCTGGGTCCCAATCATGTATGACTTGATAGACTCCGTATCGCCAGCTTCGGTCGTTTGGTTTCTTCCTGTGCTCTTCTTGGGAGCTTTTGTGATTCTCAACTTGGCGCTGGCGATTATTACGATGGTTTATGATTCAAATATAGTGACCGAGCTGCAGTCTGCATCCTCGGGAATATCGATCATGAGCCCGTTTCTAGGATTACAGCGTTCATTCAGTAATGCGTCTGATGAAGCGGTTACGAGAATTTCTAAACTTTCCAGTTTCGCACCTCAAATTGTACAAAACTGGTCTCAAGTGGTGAGCAAATGGTTCATGAACCAAGTGAAAACTTGGTTTGGTTGGAAGAAAACTATTCAACCGCGAGTACGAGCTCTTGTTGAAAGCGAGTTGTTCTTCTACGTCATAAATGCGAGTATTCTAGCGAATACCTTCGCCCTAGCCATGGAGTATGACGGGATGTCAGAGTCGTATGCAGATGATTTAGAGTTGGTGAACTTTTCCTTCACCATTGTTTTCATGTTGGAGATGGTACTCAAACTCATCGGCTTTGGTTTCAAAGAGTACATTATTGACAAGTTCAACCGATTCGATGCGTCGATAGTGATCGTCTCTGCTATAGAGATGGGATTGTCTGGCGTTGGCAAATCGAACTTCACCATGCTTCGCGCATTCCGAGTTTTCAGGCTATTGAAGGTGGTACGATCTTGGACTCAACTTCAGTCAACGCTCAGAACAATGTGGAAGACCATGCTTGACTTGACTAGTTTCGTAGTCATTCTCTGTCTTTTTTGCTTGATATTTGCTTTAGTTGGCATGCAAGTATTTGGCGGCAAATACTGCAAGATAGATCCGAAGCCGCGGTCAAACTTTGATACGTTTAACAACGCGTTGCTCACCGTGTTGCAAGTTATCACGCATGAGGACTGGCCACTAGTACTATATGACACCATGTACACCTCAGGGAGTGCGTCTGTGATTTATTTCATCGTAACACTGGTGCTTGGAGACTTCATTGTGCTCAATTCTCTTATTGCAATCTTGCTGAGTAATTTTGACGACCGAAAAGAGAGTATCATCCGTGACATGGAAGCTGCGAAGGGCGCGAAAGGAAAGTCTATTTTTGGGGCGCTCGGGTACCTTTTTCCTCGATCGCAAGTTTCACAAAGAGAAGGCAATGTGTCGCGCAGCGAAGATTCTCCACTCACATCGTCACAAGAGAAATTTGCGGCTTTGGCGCACAGGCTCCTACTGCAAGAGAGACGTAAAGATGTCGCCAAGCAAGAAGAGATGAGAATGGAAAGAGCGAGAAAGCTTTTGGAGCTTGAGAACGACAAAGATGATGTTTCGATCAATCTTTTCGCCAATCGTAAAAAGAAACGCGGGTCCATCAGTCCCATGAAGTTGACAAGCTTTCAAAGTAACAGCCTGTACTTTTTCAAGCCATCGAATCGTCTCCGTAAAATCTGCTTTAGAATTGCGGATGACAAGCGTTTTGAATGGGTCGTTCTCATGTGTATAATATGCTCAAGCTTAATTATGGTGTTCGAGACGCCTGAAAATATGGAACGCGCAAGTTTTGCTCGAAATATGGATATCATGGATTACATTTTTACGGCTGTGTTCACGCTTGAAATGTTGATGAAGTGGATTGCTCTGGGCGTGTATAATCGTGACGCCCATTGTTATCTAAAGAATCCGTGGAACATCCTCGATGGTGTCATTGTAGTTATCAGTTTGATTGGACTCGGTATTCAAGCTGCAATCGACGTCGGATGGGTTCGTGCACTGCGAACTTTGAGAGTTTTAAGGCCGCTTCGATTACTCGGGCGAGTCAAAGGTCTCAAAGTCGTCGTAAACGCTCTCATTTCCTCATTACCTGGTCTCGGCTACGTACTTTTGTTATCTGCGATTGTTTGGCTAATTTTTGCGATTGCTGGGATGTCGCTCTTTATGGGTAAATTTGTATCCTGCTCGGATCCGACGATTACCACAAAGGCTGAGTGTGTGGATTCGACGACAAACGTGAGTGCAAGCAGAGTTTGGGATGTTCTCACCGGCACTTGCAACGATAGTACAATCTCAACCGAGGTGGCGTGTACGGGCTCGTATACGTCCACAACAGTCACCGCTCGCGAATGGATCAGTTCTGATAGTAACTTCAATAGTTTTCCGCGCGCGATGCTTACTTTGTTTGAAGTGACAACGGGCGAAGGCTGGACAGTGGTCATGTACAACGGCGAGGATGCGGTGGGGACGGACGTAGCTATGAGGCGTGAAGCAAACCCCGTAGCAACGTGGTATTTCGTCACGTTCATGGTTTTGTCGAATTTCTTCTTACTCAACATGTGCATCGGTATCGTTATCGATAACTTTTTGAAGATTTCAACGTCGACCATGTCGCGGACGATGATGAGCGAATCGCAGTCGCGTTGGGTGAATGCGCAACGTAACAAACAGTTCACCGCGAACACATCTTTCTTCGCTCCACCTCCAGAAGAACGATGGCGTAAAACACTGATGAAGTTTATTGAGGATATCAAATTTGATTACTTTATCATGGGATCAATCGTGCTCAACGCCGTCATGCTCATGACTGAGTCGCACACCGACTCGTCTACGAAAACGCAAGCGCTCACGATTATCAACTACATCTTTACCGGAATTTTCACCACAGAGGCGATGCTAAAGATTGCAGCGTACTATCCAAAGAGATATTTCGGTTCCGGTTGGAACGTATTCGATTTTCTCATCGTTGTTTCCTCAATCATCGGATCGATTCTCGGAACGGGTGGCGGATCGAGCGCGTTCCGCGCCATGCGCATTTGCAGAGTTTTCAGAATGGTGAAAAAGTGGAAAGCTCTCAATACGCTCTTCCAAACTTTGGTCATGACGATACCGGCATTGGTTAATATTGCACTATTACTATCGTTGCTATTCTTCACGTATGCCATTCTCGGCGTTCAAGTATTTGGCCGAATTGCGTACGGTGAGGCGTTGAGCCGGCACGCAAACTTCAAAGATTTTGGCGGCGCGTTGCTAACGCTCTTGCGTGTTTTGACTGGCGAAGGGTGGCAGGAAATCATGTACGACACTATGAACATGGAGAATTGCGATTCATCGCAACATTGCGCAATTGGTACGTGCTGCGGTACGTACGGTGCGTCGTTGTACTTTGTTTCTTTCGTCGCGTTTTCTTCATTTGTCGTGCTCAACTTGCTCATCGCAGTCGTACTCGACAACTACTCCATGAGTCAGCGGGAAGCAAAGGCACAAATCGTATCGCCAAGCGATGTGAAGGATTTCCGTAGAATATGGAAACTGTTCGATCCCGAACTCACCGGCTTCGTGCAGACGTCTGATGTTCACAACATCGTGTGCCTCGTACCGCCGCCTCTCGGTCTCAAGGGCCAACGCACGACGGATTTGGCGCTCTTGCAATTTATGAAGTCGCTAAACGTGCACGAGGGTAGCGCAAAGTTCGTGCACTATGTTGACGTCCTTCAGGCTCTTAGCGCACGAGCCATGGGGGTTGATTTCAATTATCTTCCTCTCGAAGTGCGGAAAGAGCTCGAATCCGAGCGAGGCGAAGCGAAAAAGCGCGCCCTCTCAAAAATAAAATTCAGAGCTCGAAGACGCGCCGCTCGCGCCGCCGCCGACGCCGAGATGGCTACAGATCATCATCCGGATGCAAAGTCCAAGTTGGTGTGTTCTGTGAATCGAGACATCGACGAAACAGAATTCGAGCCCATTACAGGCATAGATGGCGCGCCTTTATCTGTCAGTACGCTTTTGATTGTTCTCAAGCTACAACGCGCATTCCGCGATAGACAAGCGCTCAAAAAGCAGCCGCGCGGCGACGCACGCGCCGTCGTGAAACGGCTGTAAACCAAACGCACCTCCCTCAAAGGAGAGGCCGGCGTTAAATATTTAGCATTAAAGTAGTCATGTGTCGTGTGGGAACTTAGCTAGCATTAGCAAGACACTAGATACGCTGTAATACGGCACACCGCCCGCGGCTCCTTCCAAAGAAGTGGATAACACCAAACGCGCACAAGATGCCGCACCACCTCACTCGACGACGCTAAAAATGCGTCGGTTCGGTCGTGCGTCGCGCGGCATAGTCACCCTATGTCTCATCGCGTGCGTGATTCCCTCTGCGTTCGCGATCGATCACAAATGCTCCGCCTGCAGAGCCGTCGGTCGCGAGCTCTCAAAGACGCTGCGCAACGAAGCCAACGCGACTGAGGGCAAAGTTGTCGACATGCGAGGGCGACTCGATAGCAAGGGTCAGCGATACGGTAAAAAGATATCGTACAAGGTTTCCGAACTGCGATTCATCGAGTTGCTCGAAGGCGTGTGCGATGGAGACGTGAAGAAGTATCGAGTACTCGACGAAGACGCTGGGTGGTTCCTTCCTCGAAGCGAGCTCGAGAGGACCAAGGTGAAGATGAAAGGCAAATTGCGCCTTGGACAGATGAAGTCTGAGATTGTGGAGTACTGCAATAGAGTCATCGAAGAGGCGGAGGATGATTTGAAGAGTGGAATTTACGATGAGAGCGTGAACTCGACGAATGTAGAGCGCTTCTTGTGCAGGGACACGGTCAAAGTGTGCGGAGACGATGTAGACTTTGCGCCGAAAGAAGAGGAAGATGTTGTCGAAGAACCGCTCGTTGACGAGCCCGCGGATGACGAATCGGCGGGCAACGCCACGGAGGCACGAGGCAAGGCGAAGAAGAGAAAGTTGAAGAAAAAAACTTCCAAGGCAAAAAAATCAGAGCTGTAAAAGCTACTTTGCCTACTGTCTTCGATTGATTATTAACGAAGCGGGGGTCATAGCCGGTGCAAACTAGCTTTTAGCTGCATCAGATACCGCTTTATCATCATCGCAATACTACCTAAACAATTCTATTTCGTCATCGACTACGACTGTAAGAACTTGAATCGCTCGAGTAATCACGCCTGCTGCGCTTGTGTGAAGACGATTTTTTGTGCCTTTTGCTCTTCTTTTCCTTTTTTACCTTCTTTTCTTTTTTCTGGCGCTTACGTTCGCGGTCACGTTCGTCTTTACCATCGCGCACGCGCGTCGGCGAACCGCCGGCGGCTCGCAGGCGCGTAACGAATTCCCCGCTACCAAACATCATACCCGGGGGCGGCGCTTCCTCCTCGACCACATCATCATCAAGTACTAAATCATACTGCTGGCCACCCGAGCCGTATTGCTTGACATCACCCGCGTGATGGCCCCAGCGAATAGCGCCGGCTTTCACCGTATCCGCCGCGTTTGCCCCAACCGGCGCGTATCGATCGCCGCCGCGTCCGCCACCACCGCCGCGAAACGGTGGATCGTAATTTAAATTATTCGGGTCCATGTCCTCGCCCGTGCCTTGATCGACGTACTTCATCGATAAGCTCACGCGAACGTCCCGGCCGTTTTCAGACTTTTCCACATCCATCACCTTGACGTACGCCGGGTCGCCGATACCCAAAACACCAGAAATAATCGCAATCTTTGCGTCGTCATCCGTATCGCGCGGAACATCCAAGTATTGCGATATTTGAGATCGATGCACTAACCCGCCGCGGCGAAATCCATCGATATCCACAAACGCGCCGACGGGTTTCACCGCGCGCACCGTCGCCTTGTACACTCGTCCAACCTCAGGCACGCCACCACCGCCGCCGCCGCCGCCGCCGCCGCCGCCGCTGCCGCCGCCAAACCTCGGTCGACCATCACCGCCGTCACCCGCACCACCGCGGTCTCGCGTGCGCGCATTCCGCGCACCCGTGGGATCTAAATCCTTCCCCGTCTCTTGACACGCCGCCGCCGCGTCCAACGAAACCTTCCCGTCGCCCCTAATCGACGTCACCTTCCCATACACCACGTGCCCAACGGGGAAAAAATACTCCAAACTATGCTTCACCGCGTCCGGGTCGTCGTCTTTGGCGAACGTGACGTCCACGTGTGCGACATCCTTGTGCACGAGGGCGTCTTTATTCCAACCGTCCACGCGAACGAACACCCCGAACGGCTGCACGGTGCGCACGACGCCGCGCACGATGTCGCCCTCGGCGAACGGCACGGGCGCGGGCGCGGCGCGGCGATCGCGCCGGCTGTCGTCATCCGGCGGAGGCGGAGGCACGTCCATGGTGAAGGCGCGCTCGACACAAATTGTTCCGCGCGTCACACAGTGACGCCATGTCCACGCCCGGTGGCGGCGCCGACGACGACGCGCCGACGACGACGCCCGGGTACAACCCATCGTCGCCCTCCGTGCGGCGCATCCTGCGCGAGATGCGCGAGCTCGCCGACGGCAACGACGACGAACCGTTCATCGCGCAAGCGTGCGAGGAGGACATTTTCGAGTGGCATTTCGCCCTTCTCGGCCCGCCCGGGACGCCGTTCGAGGGCGGCATCTACCACGGACGCATCATCATGCCTCCAGAGTATCCGTTTAAGCCGCCATCGTTCGTGCTGCTCACGGCGAATGGGAGATTTGAGACTGGGACGAAGATTTGTTTGAGCATTACGCCGCATCACCCAAAGCAGTGGCAACCGTCGTGGTCGGTGCGCACGGCGTTGACGGCGATACGCGCGTTCTTTCCGACGCCCGCGGAAGGTGCGGTGGGATCGTTAGATTGGAGCGATGACGTGCGACGGGATTTGGCGGTGGCGAGCACGGCACAGGGTGGGGTGACGTTTACGCACGGGAACGAGCGACGACGGGCGGTGAGCGAAAGCGTGCATCGACGGATGGTGGAACGGGCGGCGAAAGTGATGGCTCGCGAAGCTGAGGGTGCGGTGGCGGTGGCATCGACGTCAGCGACGACGTCGGGGGTTGCCGCGGCGTTGGCGGCGGTGGCGCCGACGGTGGATGCGGTGGAGCGCGACGAGACGAACTCCGCCGGCGACGGAGCGGCGACGACGAATTCCGCGGTTGAAGAGCCGCCACACGACGACGAGGAGAACAAAGAAGAAGAAGAAGAACCGTATGTGCGTCGACGGGGATTGTCGCGCGAAGGACTCACGCGTGAGGAGTTTTTGCGTGAAATGGAGCGAGACCCGCGCGTCGTTCCACTCATGCCGTGGCCAGACGATAGGCCCGCGGCTCAGTACGTAGAATCTGATGCCGAACGCGCCGAACGCGTCGCCATGCGCGCTGAAGAACTCAAGAAAACCAAGCGACAATTAGATACCACGGCTATGGCGCTCGCGGCGGCGATTGCGGCAATTATCGCCAAACGCGTCATCGTCAACGCCGTCGTCAACGCCTTGCAATAAAACGACAACGCAACCGTACAACTCGCCGCGCTCGCGCGTGTAAACCGTACGACACAAACGCGCGCGTCATACATATAAAGATGCTAGCGCCGATTACGGCGTCCGCGTCACCGCAGAGCGCGCCCAAGGCGAGGTCGCCCGCGTCGACGCGCGGCTCGCGGATAAGACGCCGCGGCGTCGCCGTCCCGAGCTCACCATCCACCACCGCACCGTTGCCCTTACTCGCGAGCGATAAGACGTACTCACACGTGTCTCCGGGTGTGTGTGACACGTGCGCGGTGTCACGTGAGGCTCGTGCGGCGTGGGTGGTGCTACTACTCGGACAGCTCCCGAGTCATCGGGCCAACGCCGAGCGCACGCGCGCGCACCTCAACGCCACGAGCGCATACATCACACAGTACGAAGCGTTCGAGCGAGCGTACGAGGAATATTTAGCGCGCGCGACGGACAGCGAGCGCGGTGCGGCGAGTACGAGTGGTGAAGGGGACACTTTAATGGATATGGTTGAGGAGAAGGAGCGGCTGCTGCGCGCGAACGGGCTCGAAGATATGTTTTTAGGATTAAAGTCAAACGAGAATGAGATATGCCTGGCGTTGTACCCGGAGATGTGCCGTGCGATCGATGCCGCAGGTGATGCGCGCGCAAAGTTGGCGTTAGTGATTGAGGCAGCGTTGGCGGGGAACTTGTTTGACGCCGGCGCCGCGGCGGCGGTACAAAATGTCGCGTTCTGTGACGAAGAGCAAAAGGCATGCGAATTCCCGGAGGACGAGTCGAAGAGATTTAATTTAGACGCCACGCAATTGTTTGCGACTTTTGCCAAGGCGCAAGAAAAGGTTATGCGCCCGGCTCAAGGGTGGAAGTTTGATGACTTTGAAGCCATCGCAGAGCGACTGAGCGGGCCAAAGCCGTGGAAACGCGTGTTGATTTTCTGCGATAACGCGGGTGCGGATACGATGGGGATGGTACTTTTAGCGCGGTATCTGGCGTCGATAAACGATGTCACGCAAGTCGCGCTCGTAGCGAACGAGACGGCGGCTTTGAATGACATTACACACGCCGAGCTCCGCTCGTTCGTGTCGTCGTGCGCGTCCAACGACAAAGTTTTACGAGACCTCATCGAGGACAATCGCATCTCCTGCATTTCTAGTGGTCAAACGTCGACGTTACTTGACTTAACGCGTGTCTCGCATCAATTATGTGAATACGTCTCGAGTGCCAAGGATGTCACTGACGACGAATGGCTCGTCGTCCTCGACGGCATGGGACGTTCGCTCGAATCAAACTGGAATGCCTCCTCATATATGAAACCCGGTGTCGATGTTTTATCACTCGCCATGGTGAAGAGCGAAATTAACGCCTTGCGTCTCGGCGCCGAAGTGTACGATTGCGTCGTGCGCTTGAACACCGCAAAATAGAAGAACTTATTATTTTAATAAAAGCGGCACGCCGCGAAGACAAGAGCTCACACCTTAACGCGCGTCATCACACGCGATGTCGCCCGCGTCCACGTCCGCGACGCCGAAAACACCAATATATCTTCACGTTCGATGTCAACCACGCGTGAACCGCGCCGTGCGCACGCGTGCCGCGCCCACGGATGTGGATAAAGTCTTGCGCACCATCGACGCTGACCATCGCGACGCGTGTAAGCGCGCGATTGAACGCGCCGCGCGCGCCGTCGATCGTTGGGGCGTAGAGGCGAGTGATTTCGTAGACCCCGGAACTATGGCATCCATCGAACGCGCGGTGAGCGCGGCGATTGGGGACGAGTGCCGCATCATCGCATACGGTGGCTACGAGAGCTGCGAGCGCAAGCGCGCCATCTTCGCGCGTGCCGAATCGATCGATATGGAGGCGATTCAGGCCAGCGTGCGCGTCCTACGCGTGGAGGGAAATTTCATGTTTGACCCGGCCAAGCATGGAGATTTTCTTGGGGCTATCTTAGGCACGGGCATTGTGAGAGGTAAAGTTGGGGACATTTTGCTCCGAGGCGAGCGAGGCGCGGATGTGCTCTGTTCACCGGAAATGTGTGAGTTTTTATCGGAGGCGCTCACATCAGTGCGCACGGTTAAGGTGACGGCGAGTGAGGTTGATATGTCGGAGTTGAAGGTGCCGGCGCCAAAGGTGGAAGAAATTCAAACATTTGAAGCGTCGACGAGACTAGACGCAGTGGCGTCCGCGGGGTTCAGAATGTCCCGGTCAAAGTTTGGCGCATTCATCACCAGTGGCGACGTCAAGGTGAACTGGAAAGAAGTTAGCAAAGGAAACGTGGAATTGTCCGTGAATGACGTGATCAGTTGCCGTGGGAAAGGGCGAGTAGAAGTGAAGGAGATAAACGCGGCGAAGAAGGAGGGTCGATTTGCTATTCGACTCGTGCGATACGTGTAGATGTCTCGTAGGGTACTTTGCAGAAAGCATAGGAAAACAGCATTTTTATTACACATTTGTATTCGTATGTGAATCTGTTCATTCTTCAGTTTTTGAAGCTGGAAACCAAAAGCGTGGGAGTGGCGGCGGAGCGTCATCTGACGGAGAGTCTGCAACAAGCGCAGCCATTTCGTAGCCCATGCGAATGTTCTCGTCAACTTTCTCCTTCACCGCAGAAGGTGCTTGCCCAATCCATTCGTCTACGATTGAACGTTCGGGCTCGTTCAACTCGGCCACTCGTAACGCTTCGACGATGCTTTGCCACAAGCGTTTATTGCACATGTACGCCGGCGAACAAATAGCGTGCTTTAAACTCTTGACTCCCGTCGCCGTCGTCAGTGGCGCAACGTCAAAATCATGCGCATCGAATAATATTTCATTCATATCGTCCATTTTTGCATCTTCATGCGGGATTCGCCCACACAAGACGCGCGTGTCCCACGTGCCAAGAATCAAGCGCTGTACGTCGGCATTCGTAAATGCCATCGTGCCAGAAACAATGTTACGAAACGCCGGTGACGTTTCAACGTCAAACGGTCGAAACTTTATGTTTGTAACTAATCCAGTTGACTTGCACGTCACTCGAACTTCACCTTCGAGTTCACCAATAGGGTATCCTCGCGCCAAGCCGCTCACGCGCAGCGAAGGAAGATTAAATTCATAGATTTCGCCTTCCTCAACATCGCCATCATGATTCTTCACGCGGCGCAAATAATCAGGATGACCCGAGGCACCGAGGAGTTCTACAAAACACCCTTCGCGGATGTCATCTTTCATCGATTCATGCATGGTCATCGGTGGCGGCGCATCTAAATGTATCGTGATCACAGCCCCGGAGGACGAAACCCGCGGCAACGTTTGCACCTTACAGCTCGCGTACACGCACTGATGAGCGCCATCAATAAAATGATCCGCCGTACGAATGGTTTCGAATTTAAACGAACTTTGTTCTTGAAAGTACACGCTTCGCGTAGCGTCATCACCATCCACCAAAGATACGCGACGAATGACGTGCGTCCCGAGCGGCGGCGCCATCGCCCGCTCCGCCTCCGCCGACGCCACTCCAATATCCGCATGCGCCGGCTGTAAAATCTCCGCACACACAGACATAACAAATTTACACACCGCCATCATTCGCGCAATCGCACCTTCGCCGTCTCCACGACGACACCCATCATCGCAATCGCGAGCCTCGTCGCCGCGAACCTCCGCCAGCGTCGAGCCGACGCGACGCGCGCGAGCCGTCTCCCCATCCCGCTCGCGCGTCGCCCTCGACGTCGCCGTCTGCGCCGACGGCGGCGCGCTTGGTTTCAGCGTTGTGCGTCCGCGCACCACGGCGTCGAGGAGCTTGACGCGCAAATCCCGAGCGACGCGACGCGCGCAAGCCTCCAATGACTGTGGTGCGCCATCATGGACATGAACCGACGCGTCGACGTGCGCGTCGTCGGCGCGCAGGGCGCAGGTAAACAGCGATGGTTTGCGCGATACGACGGCGGTGGGTGGAGGCGCCATGCGCGTCGCGCGTTCGAATGCGTCGCGCGCGGCGACGTGGGGGGATGAAACGCGTGGGCGACATGGAACGACACGACGAGGGAGACAAAAAACGCTTTAAAAACGCTCATCGCGCAATGTTAAAACGTTGATACATGTTACAAGTGATGGCGCGCGACGTGCGATGGTGCGCGAAGATGACGAACGCGTACTTACACAAAGGGGATCTTCGTCGCACGCTTACACAAAGGGATCTTCGTCGCACGCGCTCGAGCGAGCCTCGATGCGATCTCGTACGACGAGGGCGGTTGAGTAGAGCGCGTCGCCAAAGACGGGACGACGATGATAGAGAAACATCGGGGACACTCGTCTCAGGTTGTCGTGCAATACGGCCCATTTTGCTGATCGCGTCCTGTTGAATAGCGTGTGGGCCTCAGATTCTGGAATGATGATGGAGAATTTGGTCCAGTCGAG